>OHLJ01000098.1_pt1 | contig 62970 bp, 58 predicted proteins | sample 1568991 | NCBI WGS metagenome assembly OHLJ01 (sample SAMEA3879601, study PRJEB24766) | human gut metagenome | biome: human-associated habitat; feature: feces | place: USA | collected 1985/1987
TTCTGTTTGTAATCAACTTTCCCCCTCACACGGGAATTTCAAAAAACTATTGAGGAGGATAAATTTAAAGACAGATATAATTATTTTTATGTTGAGTGGTAGAATTTCTCTTTACTAGTAATTCAATAAATTCTTTGGCAAGTTCTATGTCATCCGGACTGCATAAACGCAATTGCTCCAGAATGTCTTGGGGTACATTATGGGCATGTAGGGAACCTAATAACAAGTAGTCCGGGGAAACAGTAAGGTATCTACAAATACCTATAAATATGTCCATACTGGGTTTTTGTTTTCCGTTTTCAATTGAGGACATATGATTATTGGATATGCCCAACATTTCTGCTAGTTCAGCCTGTTTTATTTTTAATTCCTTACGTCGCATTTTTATCCGAATTCCCATGTTTTTATAATGAAATTCCATAAGTGCACCTTCCTTTTCTGCTAATTTTATCAACTGGAGGTGCAAGAGTGAACAATATAAAACAGAACTAATCTGCTACACATGCAAAGTGGCTTATTTTATACAAAATAATTCTGCTGTACTTGTAAAAAAACACTCAAAAAGTATTATTTTGTCCAAAATGTGGCGAAAAAGTGCGATTGGTTTCATAAGTGTCGATTATTTCGGAAATATGTAATAATATGGAAATGTGCAAATCAATGATAATTTCTGTGGGAAGGAGGTTTCTGCTATGAAGAAGAATTTATCACAAAAGGTTGCTAAGAAGACGGTAGCTGTATTGGATTCTTTTTTGCGTACAGACGCAAACTCGGCATCATGCTGTATTGTTTACCAGCCCAAAGCACCTAAAGAATTAGCGAAATTCAGGAGAACGAAATGATCGAGAAAAGCACAGTAAAAATAGCAGATTGGCTGATAAGATGTCAAGTAATAACGGAAGAAGACAGGGAATTATACGAATATGCAATTTATAGTATATTCTTAACGATTTCACCATTGTTTTTAGCCATTGTTTTTGGTTATTTATTTGGTGCCGTTTGGGAAAGTATATTAATTATTTTGCCCTTTGTTGTAGTCCGAAAATTTAGTGGAGGATATCATGCAAAGAAAGCGGGAATCTGCCTTATTAGTTCAAGCCTGCTATTAGTACTGTGCATTATTCTTTCGTTTTGCGTCAAATGTAATGGGAGGCTGTTGTTTGTCACTATTTTGTCGGCAATAAGTTTAATGCACTTCAGTCCGATTGAAAGTGAGAACAGGTTATTAAGCAGGGACGAACAGGTTTACTATAAAAAGATTACGGCGGTTATTGTGGTAAGTTTTATTATTGTAGACCTGCTTCTGCTCCTGTTTCATATATATACGCCTGTTGTGTGTATATCCATAGGGTTAATATTATCTGCCGGGTTACAATATCCATGCGTATTAAATAAATTAAATAAATTAATCCGTAGAAAAAATGACCAAAAAAGCCTTAAAAATGTCGTTTGAGGTCAAGGACCTTGTAATATTTGTGAAATTGATGATAATGAAATTGTCATTGATTTCACATTTTAATAACAAACCATGCAATTTTAGATTGAATGTAATGGAAGGAGATAGATTTATATGAAGAGTAAATTCGTATCTACATTAGCTTTATCACTTATTTTATCGGCATCATTCCCCAATATAACAGCATATGCGAGTGCGGCTCCTGTAACTCCTGTTGACGTTGCTGAGGTATCAATGGAAGATATATCCGGTATGAATTATTCGGAATCCGTTGGTTATTATTTAGAGAAGGAGATCCCGCAGGGGCTGGAATTCATCATTTTAGGTGAAGGTAATTTTGCGCTGACTGAGGATGCAGAAACAGGCGGGTATTGTTTAATTGAAAGAAATAGTGCGGAGATTCAATTTAACAATATTTTAGATTCGGTAGCAATTTTGTCAGCGAATGAGGATAGTTATAACGATCCTTCTACGCCGATATCAAAAGTTTCTGGAAGCCGTACTCTTAAAGGCGTATGGTGGGGCGGCATATTAAATGATATCGGAATCGCTGGATCTGTTGCGGCATCCACTATAGCAACGACTGATGATACTCAGAGCAAAGCAAGTGTGAAACCCGGATTAACTGCAGCATGGGAAAGTAGCGATTGGAAGGATACCGGTGTGAAGGCATGGAAAATAGCATCTGTAGGTATTAGCGGAAATAAAGCAAAATGGGATTTACAGGCAAAGTAGCATAATTTAAAGGCAAAGTGTGGAAAGAACACTGCTTGGTTGGAGGCGGGGCTTTTTCCACACTTTCTTATTGAAATTGTTCATTTTATATATTAATGAAGTTTGAGGTCACTTAATATGAAAAAAGGAATTAGGTTAGTTTTTATTTTGCAACTGATAGTTTTTACTATAGTAGGGATTGCTTTTTTTTTCCAGAATAGATATGTGAGTCTGTTTTATAATGATATATCGTATATTGATGTTTTGGTATCAGATGATGAAGCTTTTGATGCTTTTTTATCATGGACTGAGGAACGAGGAATTATAGTATCAAGAATATTGGTAAGTCCAGATAACGAGATAACTTTACATATGAGTGATTGGGCGTTGAGTGACAATCTAGATCTTATAGAAGGAAGTATTCCTGCGCAAGGAGAGTTTGTTAGTGATACTATTACAGATAAGACAAACCAAAGCGGAATCATAAGACGGATAATACCAAATTATAATTTCAAAATATATGGTTTGTATGAACCGGAAGAACTAAATGTTACTGGGTTATATGCTATATCAACAACTTCTCAAAAAGAAATAACTGAAATGAAAGAAGAGTTGGCATTAGAAGGCGTGACTATTTTGCCAAATGAAATATATAGCGGTAATTCTATACTTTTGCTGTTTTCATCGTTTTCACGTATGCATGTGATTCTGGTATTGATATTTGTGTGTGTGTCTACAATGGTAATGTTTGTAGCATTATTGCAATATTTTATTCAGCGGGTTAAGTATGTAAATATATATATTACATTGGGATACAGTAAACTACGGATAACCTATTCTATTATTTCGGATTTGTTTTTTGGAAAAACATGGGCTGGTATTGTAGGCGGTTATGGTATCATTTTAAGTATTATCGTTTTCTTTATGAATAGGTACCGTCCATTTTATATACAAATTGCTATTATATATTTAGGCTTGGCGCTACTTCTTAGTTTTGTATACACCATATTCTTTGGGTGTATATTATTAATTTATATGCTAAAACAAAAACAATTAGCATTAGCACTAAGAGGTATGAGGCCTAATAATATTGTACAAGTAACAAATTATTGTGTTAAGTTGGTGTCTGTAATATTACTATTCGTAGCCTTTACATATCTTGTTGCGTTATATGAACAATACACAACTGAAAAGATTAATATGCAAAGTTGGATAGATGCAAAGGATATTTATAAGATTTCTATGAGTGATGTAGGACAGGATTATGATATAAGCATTGAAGTCGAATTGCATAAAAAAGTTTCAGAGTTATATCAGCATTTGACTGTAGAAAATAATGCTTTCTTTATGGATGCAGATGATGTTTATGCAATGGAAGTATATGGGGTGGATTATCCTCTAACGGGCTTAGTAACGAATGGTTTTTCGACACATATTACCGTGAGTCCAAATTATTTTATATTAAACCCGATTTATACAATTGATGGTATACCTGTTGAGCAAGAAATAATATACTCGGATAATGTAATAAATATTCTGGTACCAGAATCATTGTCGGATATCTATGAGGAGATAAAGGCGTATTTTTTGGATTATTTTGAATTTTACCGATTCGAGATATACGAAAATATTTATAGTGATGCACCAAACGATCTATGGAACCCATCTGGAGAAAATGAATTGGAAGTAAATATAATTCCTGTAAAAACAGGGCAGTTTTTCTTTACATTATCACCTGATATAAGACAGGAGGCAGGCAATAAGATTCTCGATCCAGTAGTTGTTGTGTATACAAATAATTTTCATCCGAGTAGTACTTTCACTAAAACATCAAGATGTTTATATTTTCAATATGACGATAATCAAGATATGACGCCTAATGAGTATCTTGCGGAAATAGTTGGGATGGAAGGTTTCGTGTATGCTCATTCAGTATGGGAGGATGTTGCTGATAGAGTATCGCAACTTGAAAGGAATTGTTCCGTTGCTGTCCTTTTGACCATTTTTATAATTGGTGGGTATCTTGTGACAAGTTATTGTCTAGTGGCTAATTATTTTGCACGCAATCGGTATATTGTTACTATAAAGACTTTGTGGGGCTATAGCATACATAGATGTTATTATTCAGCTTTCGTGATGCTATTTTCGCCAACATTATTGGCAATATTACTTTTTGTATTGATAGCAAAAACAAGACTGGTACGTTTATTTCCTACTTTTTCTCTACAAGGAATTATTTTTATAAGTGCAGTTATGATTGGAATAGATATCTTGTATTTTGTATTTGTGGAGAAGATTTTAAATAAAAAATCGCTTAATCGCGTATTGAAAGGAGAAGCATTATGATAGAAGCAATTAATATATCTAAACGTTTTCACAATCACGATATTCTAAAATCTCTAAATGTCAATATAGATGAGAACAGTCTTACTATTATAACGGGAGAGAGTGGCAAAGGAAAAACAACATTGCTTAATATCCTATCGTTAATTGAAAAACCTGATAGTGGTACAATAGAAGTAGATAAAATAATTAATCCAACCCCAAGAGACATTATGAAATTGCGTAGATATACAATTTCGTATTTGTTTCAAAATTATGGATTAATGGATGAGTACACTGTAGAAAAGAATCTTCATACATCTTTAACGTATAGGAAAAATACGAAATTGTCTATTTCGGAGGCTCTTGCAAAAGTTGGGCTAGATGGTTATGATAAACGATTGGTATATGAGTTAAGCGGAGGGGAACAACAAAGAGTTGCATTAGCACGTATTCTTTTGAAAGATGCAAGATATATATTTGCAGATGAGCCTACAGGTAATTTAGATAAAGGTAATAGGGATAAGGTTATAAAAATATTGAGAAATTTGGCTGATGAAGGAAAAGGAGTTATTCTGGCCACACATGATATGGAGCTATTATCGTATGCCGATCAGCACATAGGTCTTTAATGTTGAATGCTTTTAAATATTCTATACATCATAATTTTTTGCTTGTCCATGTGTATTGTGTGATGTTTTTATAAAAAAGTTTCAAAATTTTATTAATATAGAGCCTAATAGTATTAGCTATTAGGCTCAGATATTTAAATAACTTGCTTTACAATTCTTGAAATCAGTCCAACCGCCACATTCCGTTCCGAATCAATCCGGGTCACCACGAAGCTAACTTCATCCTTCTTTCCGGGGAGTCTTGAGTCATAGCAGCTATGGGCAATCGCATTGACTCCAATATTAAGCCTTATAAAGACGGTGCCCTTATGGATGTCTGTAATTGTACCGATATATTTTCCCTGAACCTTACATTTTTGCAGATTTTCTGCGCTGGTATTACCAAGGACACTTTTAACATCTGCTTTTACAGAAATGTCAGTAACAGAAGATATGGCAACGCTTGTGATACGGACTAAGATCTGGTCACCTATATGGTAGTTTTCTGTGGCATCCCCCATCCAGTCGTAGGAGAGATCCCTGGCTGGTATAGAGTATTCTACACCAAAGATCTCAGTGCGGACGGTCTTTTCAGCGACAGCAATGACTCGGGCCTGCACGATACGTCCTTCGCATACTCGGGAGATGCCATTTGCATCCGGAAGATAGAAAATCTGCCGTTTCTTGAGCATAGCATCTTTTCTGCTGGCAACTACGGATTTGGTCTTGTTGTCGATTCCTTTAATCAGGAAGTCAATCTCAGCACCGAGCATATTGCCAAGGATCTTATTCTGTCTGTTAATGATGTCACCGTAGTTTGAAGAGGTGTCTTCCTTTAATTCAATCATCATTTCTGATAAGGGAATTACAATTCGCAGGTCTTTATAGTAGACAACAGCAATAGTGCCTCCTGTCTCAAGTTTTTCAATACCTCCAAGAGTACCGGTTAGAATTTTCTTTGTCCGGTAGGCATTCTGCAGTTCATGCCAGTTGGCATCTTCAACGGACTCCGGCGTTTCTATATCTGCGTCCGCAGAGATTGTGAGAATAGAGGATGCGGAAAGCTTTCTCTCAGGGACTGTTTCGGCAGCCACCATTTCGTTTGTAGTTACTAATTCTTCAGTTTTTTTAGGCATAATAGGTTCTCCTTTTCTTTAATTTGACATGATGGATGCTTTGTCCGCCATGACGATTTTGGGTTGTAGCTTCTGGGCAGCCTCCTTAGAAGCCGCCTGTGTGACGGTTTGCTTGGGAACAGACCATTCTTGTTTATTTTGCGCTTTCCATGCAGGAACATGGGTTGTAGCCTTTACGTACTGCAGCTTTTTACTTTCCGGGTGGAGTGAAAAATCATATTTGCCGACCTTCAGAATCTTTTGTCCACGTAAGATAATGAGAGCCTGATCTAAAGGAAGGCGGAGAACTTCGTCCGGGGTTAAAAGTTTCCGCTTCCCGACGGATGCTGTTTCCCTGTATTGCGGGGAATAATCCGTAATGCGGAGAGTATTAAGCTGCTTGGCCCTGCTGGAGACATCCACACTGATATCTCCGGATCTATCTGAGATAAACTGGGCAGTGAGTTGATCGGTGCATCCTAAGAATAGCTGAGTATCACAATTTCCGATGATCTCCTGCCACTGGTTATCCGGATATCTGTTCTGCATCTGGGGCAGATTCTGAAAGATGCAACTGATGGATAACCGCCTGGAACGGATTGTGCTGATCTTTTTTGTGAGATCTGCAATGGTACAGCCACCGTTTGCAATCTCATCTGCCAGAATATGTACTGGCACCGGAAGACGGCTTCCTTCCTGCTCATCTGCAAAGCGTACTAACTTGATAAATACGAAACTCATAAACAGGCTGGATAAGAAGTCAAAGGTCGAATCCTGATCGGAAGTGATGCAGAAATAAGCACATTTTTCTTTACCTGGGAGCGTTAAGTCAATTTCGTTATGACCGGTAATCTGGCGGATCAGCTCATTCTGGAAGACCTGAAGTCTTATTCCCAGACCACTTACCACATCGTTCCTAACACTTTCCTGAGCTCTTCTAAAGATGGAGTACGGGTATTTTGCCGGATGAGTATTTGGAAGCATCTGAAAAAGACTGCATAATTCCTCTTCGGTATTTAAGGTAAGCAGCTTATATACCTGTCCAATGTTCCTGCCTTCCGGGGGAAATCCATAATATACATACAACACGGCCGCTTTCAGGATATTCAGTTCTGCATCCGCCCAGAACCTGGTTTCATTTTTAGAAGAGGTGTTCTTTATGATGACATCGCAGAATAACTGTGCCATGGTATCCTGACCATCAATCTCGGATAAGCAGTTCCAACTGTCGGAATTTTCCGGGTGAATCAGGTTAAATACCCGCACCGTATAGCCATGCTGCTCCAAGTAAAGAGCAAAATCACCGTATAATTCAGACTTGGGATCCGTGACAATGAGGCTTTCCCCACGGGCAACGCACTGGAATAGGACGTTTCTTGCGTAGGCGCGGCTTTTCATGGAGCCGCTGGCCCCAAAGACAGCAACATTGCGGTTATAGGGCGAACTTTCAGGGAGACATACGATTTTGTTTTCCAGGGTCCCTAAAATAATGCCGGTGCTACGGCGGATATCGGAAGTAAGATTTAGGACATTGCGAAATTCCTCCGGTGTCATGTAGCCGCTGGTCCCATAAGTCCCCTTCTCAGAATAGGAAAAATTCCGCTCCTTATCCAGGGTTCCTTCTCCCCCGATTCCCATGCGCATCACCACGATGATGAGCAGGATAGCAATAAGTAGGCATAAAAAAATCCCATACAGACTGTAAGGGAAGATGGTAAGTGCCTGCAGACAGGAGAAAAAGGAAGCATCCGGAAGGGGAGGAGAGGAACCGTCTCCCGGTGTACCTCCGGCAGATACCCAGGTGTTGTAGTGATAAAGAAACTGAGCGATGTATCCTGCGGCATAGAGCAGTGTGGTTATTAACACTGGTAGGGCAAGGAACGCACAAAGCAGCTTCTTTTGTTTTTCTGATAACTTCAGTGGAAAAACCTCCTTTCAAATTTGGCAAGATCAATGGTTTCTATGGTTGCAAGGTTTCCAAAATAAGACTGCAAAGTATCTTTTTGGAAGTCGAAGCAGATGAGGTGCCCGGTAATCCCGTGAAAAGACAGCGCGGTCTTAAATCTGGAGAGCCGGAGCATATCAAAATTGTAGGATAAGAGAACCGGAGTGGTTCCCTTTATGGCATCATGGATGAGCCCAAGATCCGGATTTACAGGTTCCAGATCTGAACGAAGCAGGGAATCCAGAGTGCTCTGAAGAGCAGGGCTGCATAACAATTTCAGTAGAGTGATGCCTTCCATGGAGACTGGTAGAAAGTGCATATAGTCAAAACTCCCATCGAGGTAAAAGTAGCTTTTCTGGAATCCACCATTACTTTCCATGAGCGTTCTGGCACTATCCATGGGACTTCCAAGAAAGAGTGCTTTGATAGGATAATCTATATTCTTTCGACATAACCCCGGAAACATATCCTGCTTCAGGTGATAGTTTAGGAAAGCTTTTAGTCTAAGCTCCGTCCGGTATTCCCATTTGATCGGGTGGTCGCCGGTAAAGTAGAGAACATACAGGGCATCCTCGCATAACAGGATTCCCAGAGATCTGGAATTGTTGATTTTGATCGTTTCGGCCCCCAGCTCTTTCCATTCCCTGGCTGTGTAAAAGAGCGGGAACGCAAATTTGGCAGAATCTTGCGGGTTCCCGGAAAATAGAGCCGGCTTTTCCTCTGGATACACAGGGATTCCTGCGCATTGCAGCATGGCATAGGCGATAGAAGCCTGCTGAAGTCTGAGTCTCCTTGGCAGGTCACTTTTTGGGCGGTTGGTTTCACTGTTGTCCGTAAGATAATAGGAGAACCGTTCAGGGGACAGGGAGAGTAGTAGACCTTTTCCGCGGCGGGTTAATCGGATCCCGCGTAGCTTGTCCTTATAATGAATCTTGATAAGACCGTCATTCTTTAATCTGGTCATCAGCTTATCGTTGTAGCTGTCCGTTAGGTATAAAAAAGGGTATACATCTTTACTGCACTCTCCGGATATGGCGATCAGGGACAGCAGTTTATACGCTTTTGATGAAGTGTCCATGGAGTTCTCCTTTTTGTAGTTGTAGTGCGCAGATTTTACCATACCAGACTGAAACTCCGGTAAAACCGGAAGTGGGTTAGGAACAAGAAAGTCCACAACAGAGCGGATGCGCGGCCAGCTTATCTGTATCGGATTTTTACAGGTGGAAAAGAACTAAAAATCCGACAGGTTATTTTGCGCATTTTTCTGCTCCAAAAGCCATTCCGGGAACTGTTCTTTTTCCATGATGGTTAGAATGGTAGCATCTTTATTGCCAAATTCTGTTCTATGGAAAGTATCACAAAAAATACCGCTGTCATCGGTAAGTAAGAAACAGGCGACAGTATCCAGTATCCGCTTGCATTCCTGGGAATCCAGATTGTCATAGTCCCGTACTCTTTTTGCGGACAGTGAGGCATCATAGATATGCAGGAAACTTACTACACAGTCCTTAAAATGTGGAAGAGGATGCTCCTTTACATAAAGCTCAAACGCAGTATATAAAGGATCCGTCAGGTACGCTGTGTTAGAATACTTAGCTTTTTTTGGCATGAGCCCCGGAAGCGTGACCTGAACGATCCCACTAGAGTGTGTAATGATGATTCCCTGGATGTCTGCTGCTTTTTTTAGAAGCATCGGTTTGGGCACCAGGTTTGCTGCAAAGATAAGACTTCGTAAGGAACAGGTGATTTTTTCTGCTCGCTGCGCAGCATCCAGGCTGAGTTCCTCATAGATTTTTCCGTAAGATACGGTATCTGTGATCTTCATGGCATTCAGGGTGTTTGCCAGTTTTGGCAGTTCCTGTTCAATGGAAGCAAGTTTGGTTAAATAAGTCGGTCGATCCATGAAATAATTACTCCTTAGAGGTATAATAGGTAATCTGGCCCTCTCCCGATACCGTGCAGTATCCAACCGTACCGGGAATGGACAGTAGAGATATTTGTGTTACATTTTCTACGACAACGATGCGCTTAGGGTATCCCTCTTTGTAGAAAGAAAGTGCCTGGTTAAGGATCTGTTCCTTTTCCAAGGGAATGAATATCACATCGAAACAATCATCCGTGGCAGTAAAACTAAGCGTTACCGGATAGTCAGAAACTGTATGGAAGTTGACTTCCGGGTAAAAATCCAAAAGAACCCAGAAGGAAGAGAGAATGGCAGGGTTTGCTTCAGTGATACCGGCATAATAGACCAGGTCCTTTTTGGAATCCAGAACGATCCGACCCTTTCGCACAAGCTTCTTTAACAGAAGGGTATGCTGTGTTATGGAAAGCTCCGGGAAAATGCGGCATAGCTGCGAAAAATGCAGACAGCGGTACATGGCAAGCAGACTGTTAAGTTTTGAAAGAATATTTTCTTCCTGCTGATATATCTGATGCATGGTCTCTCCTTTGTGTTTATACGTATTCTGTATGTACGAAATACGTATTATTGTGATTGTGTTTCTACATATCAAATATGTAATATATACGTATTAACCGGCATCGGGTAAATGGTGCCGTTGTTTCTCCCGTTCCAACAGCCGTTTTAACTCTTCTCTGTCGGTGGTGATCAGCTCTTTTTCCAATTCGGAAGCCTTGAACTCCACGGTCACGTTATTGTTGTTGGTAGAGATCAGGCCGTTGCCGCGTTCAAAATGGGTGATCGCCATGGTTTCTGCTTCTGACAGGTGCAGGATATTCTGCACACGGATGGCCTCCTCATCTTCCAAATTTAAGATGATCTTGGTCTTGGAGTTATTGATGATTCCTTTTCCGTATTTGCCCTCTTCCATGGAAAAGAAGTCGTTTAGATCCTGGGTGGCACAGATCGCGGATCCGCCGTAGCCACGGACGATTTTGAAAATCTCAACGACAAATTCTGCCGCGAGGTGGTTGGACGCAGAACCGATAAGCTGCCATACCTCATCAATAATGATGGCTTTTTCCGCAGTACGGTCTTCTTTGGCTTTATCCCAGACATAATCTAAGGCAACGAACATCCCGACCGTAAGCAGATCCCCGGTAAGTTCTGAGATATCCAGTACGGTATATTTGTTTTCGAGGTTTACGTTGGTCTGCTGGTTAAAGGTGAAGGCAGATCCATGCACAAGCCTGTTCATAATATTTGCAAGTCTTCTGGTATCGGCATTCTCGATCAGGATATTGTAGACATCCTCAAGTACCGGCATTTCCTTGTAATGCGAAGGATCTTTGGGATCGCAGAGACTGTCATTATTGTGAGTGATGCCCTTTTTGTTATAGGTCTGGATCAGGGATTCATCCAAAAGCTGTCTTTCCTCATGGCTCATATCCGGAATCAGGAGCGAGAAGAAAATATGGAGCTTCTGGATCTTGGCTGCAAGTAAGGACTTATCCTGGGAAGAACCGTCAATCAGATCATTTGCAGAGGAATCAATTTTTCGGATTTCCATGATATTTATACAGTTTTTGGAGGCAGGGCTGATCTGGATAAATTCTCCACCAATGTTGTTGCAGGCCCTGCGAAACTCATGTCCTTTCAGGGGAGCGATGATGAATACCTGGATATTTTTTCTTCGCATCCGAAGTGCCATGAGCTGTAAGGTAAAGGTTTTCCCGGCTCCGGAGGTACCAAGGATTGCCATATTTGCATTTTTGTAGATCCGTGAGTTGAAAATGTCCACAATAATAAGGGAATTATTGTGTTTGTTCACCCCCAGTAAGATCCCATTGTCATCGCACATTTCATACGAAGTGAAGGGATAGCAGCTGGCAATTCCGCTTGTTAGTACATTACGCTTTGATTTTTCAAACAGACTTTTTTCAAGACGGACAATGGGGAGAGAGGACAAAAAAGCCTGTTCCTGACGGAAACTGCAGGTAAGAACATCCATATCCTGGGACAGCAGTAACTTTTTCATCTCTGCAATGCGCCATTCCAGTTCCTCCACACTTTCTCCGGTAATGGTGATTAAGATGTTCAGGTAATAAAAGTCCTCGTTGGCAAGACCTTCCTTTAGAAAGTATCCTGAGCGGATGGCGCTATCCAGATCATCAAAATCAGAGTTGGTGTCGGAAGTATCCTTTATTTTGGAACGGTTGATACGAAGCTGCTGTCCTAACTTTTGCTGGATCTTATCTTTAGGCTGTCTGTCAAAGAAAAGGTCTACATCTATTCCTTCTCCGGCATTGACAAGGAGGGAAATCCATCCGGCGCACACCTGAGCCCGGTACCCGAAACTTGGGATCAGGAGATAAGCGTGGTAAATGCCATCCATAAAAAGATATCCGGAGTGCGTAAAGTCAATGGATGCAGGGGAGGCAAATTCCATGGCAGGGATATGGTCGATGTCATCAGCCCTGCCGTTTGTGATATATTGTCCGATGACCTCATTGATCCGGGTGCTTAATGGGATACGGTTACTGGTCTTACGGTTAAGCAGATTGTAGAGTACATCCGTTGTCAGTTCATTATCATCCTCCGGTGTGATGACATCATTACCACACTGCTTCAGGTAATTTTTTGCGGTGCGTGCTACCGTGGTTAATGCAGAGATAGCTTCGGCTTCCATATCTTTCCTGCCGGTTCCAGCCTGGGGTTCATATTCAAAGGCAATAAAAAAACGCCTTGTTATGGCGTCTTTGGAACTGATGCGCTTGATCAGATTTTTATAATCTTTTTGCAGGGCGATACAGCGTTCATCGGTTTCTTTACTGATGTCATCCTCAATGGCTGCGAGATGTTTGTTAATATCCGCTTTCTTCGTAAGTACCTTGAACTGAAGTTTCACCGGACTGATTTTAAGGAAGCTGACAAAGGAGTAGATAATGTTGCGCTGTTCTCTACTGCTTCGTAGCAAAAAATTGATAGGCTCGACCTCGATCAGTTTTACATAGCGGTGGTCTTTCGTGTAGATAATGCCGTTTTCTATCTTCTCAATCGGCAGATAGTCGGCAACGGGGTTTAAGTAGTGGTATTCTGTCTGTTTATCGGTTGCAGCGGATCTTGCGTTCTCTCTTTTTTTAGGGGAATGTTTTTCTTCTTTGCCAAATTCTTCTGCAAACTTTTCTTTTTTGGGTTTGGAGCGTTTCTTTGGTCTGGAATCGGAAATATCCTTTTCTTTTGTGGGTTCACCAGCTCCGACAATTCTTTTCTTCTTCAAAAATATAATGAAATGAAACAGAAACTCAGTCAGGCTTTCCCCGCCGATACCAATGATGGCAAACAGGGCTGCAGGAAGCGCGGTGATGCAGGCAATGATAATGCGTGTCGTTAAGGAAAACGGCAGATGAAATACCGGAAATCCAATCATAAGGACCAGACCCAGGGCTTCCACGGCATTACGGAGTTTTACGGATCCACCAAGAACCGTGCCGGTATCTATAAAGTTCGGGGGAATGATATAGACATCATTCTCGTCATTATTTGGTTGCATGAAATTACTCCTTTCGGGTTATTGATAGGGCCGCCCACACAGAACGATATTGCCGGTACTGTAAATGGGGCGGTAGACCACTTTTTTCTTACTGAGGGAGGCATCAATGATTTTGCCATCTCCGGCATAGATCCCGACATGGCTGATATTCATATATCTGTTATTCACCTCAAAGGAATAGAAGACCAGATCTCCTGGTGATAGCATATCGTAGGAGATAGCCAGATTGTTTTCTACGATGTAGCGTCCCTGGGAAGCTGCGGTATCGGATCCTTCATAGGATAAGTTGATGCCGCACTGCTCGTATACATAATGGGTGAAAGAACTGCAGTCAAAATAGCCCTCTTCATTGCGCAGAACCTGGCTGTAAGGTGTCCCAAGCTTAGTAAGCGCAATGTCCACAGCATCGACACCGGTTTTGCCGGGAGGGAGATCTTCATTGATGTCTACCTTGTAGACGGTATCAAATAAAAACAGATGAAGGTTTGCAGCATAGTCAGCCGCCAGTTCTTTCTGCTCATCAGTTAATGAAAAAACAATGTCTGCAAAATAATCCATTCCGGAATACTCTATGACGTATTCGTGATGATAAACGGTATATTTTTTGCCCCGTCCGTCTGTTTCTTCACGTTCCGTTACATTTTCCGTATAGGTAAACAGGGTGGATGCCCGGCTTTTGATCTGTGACACCAGCCTGCTTACCTTAATGTTTCTATAATCATTCTCGGAAGCACAGTATTGTGATATGAGAAGAGTGCTTTCGTAGATAATGCGGTCCGAAAAATCGTCAGTGATGCTGTATTCATGATGGAGACCTAAACCGCTTGCGCATACTTCAATCGCATGGATCGTCTCGTCATGTTTTTCCCGTAGTGCTGCTTCCACCCGGGATTCAATGGACTCGATATTCTGCATGATCTTGGAATTGTCATTCAAGACATCTTTAGAGGCAGTATCCATGCCCTCTGTACCAAAAATCAGAGAGGGTAGCAGTGACAGGTAGAGCACCGGGATTAACAGCAATGCACCTACGGCAAGCACAATTTTTGAGATTAGATGCCGGCTTTCCCACAGTCCGGCAGCAAGAGCTCCGTACGGTCCCGCAGAAGCTCCTTTTGCAATATTGGCAATGGCTTTACCGGTTTTTATTGCGCCTTTTGCCATAGATGCCGCACTTGCAATGTTGGACAGGGTGTTCTTTTCTTCTTTTGCCATTACACATTATCCTTCCGTTTTGGCATATCGGGGAGCTTTCTTATAATCGTCTCATGGTATGCAATCTCACCCGTGGGTGTCATATAAGGAGTCTTCTCTACGGTGGGGGCGGCATACTGCCTGTACCAAACGGAGTTATCCTGCATGGTTACGGTATCGTAATTCCCCTTCGGTGTCATATATTGCTCGGAACTATACATTCCAAAGCTGTCACCGTTTGGATGCGCAATGGAGGTTTCCGTACCCATGATGCGTCCACCGCCAATCTCAACGCCGGAAAAGCTTGGTGCATCCTCTTTTCCGACATGACCCATGTAGGAGGAGAGAGCTTTTGCTGCCTGCTCCCCCTGCATACTGCCGGTCATATTCATACTGCCCTGGGCAATCGCAGCTGTGATATTGTTTGCAAAGGCTCCGCCCTTGTTAAGGGAGGATTCATAGATTTTCCGGCTGATCGGATTGGATGTGTGTCCGGTCATGGTATTAACAGTACTCTGGGTAATATGCCTGCCGACGGCACCCACAAGTCCTCCGGATAAAAAGGATGCCTGATTTTGTACCGAACCGCCCTGGATGGAGCCACCGCGGAAAAAGGAACCTCCATGGAGCGATTTTACGGAAGTGATTCCCCTGGCAGCAATCATAAGTTCGGCCATCATGGATCCACCGGTACGTCCCACATTGACTCCGAGAGATGCCATAAAGGAGTCGATTTTCTGGCTGACCTTTAGAAAAGCAATCGCGCATAGGAACCAGATGAATACTCCGGCAGCCGATTGCTCTTTTCCAACCGCAGCTACTTCCTCCGGGGTTACTGCCATGACAGATAGTGGTATAAGATAATAGAGGGTGATGCCAAGGATCAGGGTATTCTTTAATCGTTTCATTGAGACCTCCTACAAAAATAGCGGATTCGACAGGAACGAACCAACCATGGATGTAAATAGTTTTAAGCACCAGGCATTCATAATGAGCAAAAACACCTGCCCTGCAAGCATCCGACACCAGGAAGAAAAGATGTTGGAAGTAGACTTTGAAGCACCGCAGGCAAATGCAATCGGGGCGGTATATATAATAACCCCCAGTAAAACATACCGTTCTGCAGCCTCAAATAACAGCTTGATATAGTTCCATGCAAGAACTAAAAGCAGGATCAGTGCGATGATGCCGATACTTCCATTTGAGATGACAGTTAAAATGGTAATCAGGACTGCGTTGAAATCTGCGAAGTTTAGTGCTGGCAACTCTGAAGTCAGGATCCAGTCGTAGGGAGTGCCTCCGATGGACAGTACAAGATCTGTAATTTCATCGCAGTAATAAATGAGGCCGATAAACAACACCGATCGGATGCTTAATTTCACCGGATCCTCGGCTTCTACCCCGGCAATCAGCCCAAAGTTCTTAAATAACTGCCAGATCCAGTTAAGAAGGACCAGCCCAACGGCTGTGGCAACAAAAATACTGTACATGGTTTCGGCTGCCGGGAAGAAACGCAGAAAGGTATTCATGTCACAGCCCAAAGTACCAAGGACTGATGTGGTAATGAGATCCAGGGCATTCATGACCTGCTCTGAGACCCATTCTACAATGCCGTCTAATATACCCATGGCTCAGAGCCTCCTTTCCTAGCTTGTCCACTTGCCACCTGCAAAGAACGGAGATACATAGGCCATGATGAAACCCAGACCATTTAGGATGCACCAGGTAATCGCAATCCGTTTGAGCCATGCCCTGGATTCGTCCACGGTTTTCCCGGATTTTGAAAAGTTCATAAGAAGCAGTGCGGTTGAGGCTGTGACAATGGCGGCAATGGTGGATATACCAAGAATTTTAGTATAGACATCTTTCATAATGTCTTCTGCTTTGGTCCACATATCAGTAGCTAGAACCGGATCTGACAGTAAGACAAAGAAGTAAGCGGATGCCCCCAACCCGATAACAAGCTGGGGGTAAAGGTTTGTTTGCTTTCGTTTCACGTAAGGTTCCTCCTGTTCTGACACAAAAAGAGCCGGTATCCAAAGATGACCGGCTCCCGTGTGAGATAAAATTTGAGTGTGATTGATCAGTATCCATTATAACGGTGGCAAAATTCCATGTAAATCGCATAACAGTGCCAGTGTTGGCACAAAGCTGTGTCAGTTTTATGACTGCGGCTTATTTGTTGGGAAAAACTGGTTTAACACCTTCAGGCAGTCCTTATTTGTGTATCCCCAGAGAACAGCACTTAATGCCTCCACAGCTTCCGGACGTTTCCGGTAATAGGTACGCCTGGAGATATTCAAAATGTGTGGCCGTAAGCTTTCAACAATCTCTTCAATGTTCTGGAGCTGCTGGGGGCAGAGGTAAGTGTAATACAAAATCCAGTAGTACTGTTCGCCGTGTTTATGCTTGCTTCTCAGAGTATCTACGGCATTGTTTAGCAGATCCAACATCTTCTTGCTGCGAGCTATGCTTTTGGCATAATTTTCGATATCGGTTCCATCCAAACTGGCACCTGCAGCATACACAGATTCCAAGAACTCTTCTATGGTGGTGTCATATTCCAGCTCAAAGGTGTTGCGAACCTGCTGTACTGCAAGCTCCAGGTTCCAGACCGCATCGCGGTAGTTTTTTAATAACGCCCAGGTATCGTGGTATAACGGATTATCTTCCACGGTTGCATATTTCTTTTTGGTGTTCATCAGGCAAGCCTCCCTTCCGGAGTGGTAGTACCAGGTTTTGTTCTGGCTGCATCCAACGGGTGGAGTGCTATTTCAAAACGATAATGTGTCTTGCCATCGGGACAACTGATGGATAGATAGTAATTTAATTCAGAACCCTTGCAGTCTGATAAGCTATATAATTTATATACTGTTTTGGGACATTCACAACAGGAAAGCCCTTGTGTAGCAAGGATTCCGGCTACTTTTTTGATGACTGCGCGAATGTGCGATTCTGAAACGCTAGAGATCTTGTCTGAAACGCTGTTTATGGATGCATCAATAACAATCTGCTCATCCCGGATAGATGTATTATCCAGAACGGAATTGTCATCAGGAATGTGGATAGGTACTTTGAATGTCATGGAGACCTCCTCTTTATCAATCATTACGTCGCTGATTGCGAACATGGTGGATAGGTAATTGCACAAGTAGATGACACTACCGTGCCTGCCGCTAAAGGATACCAGTGATAAGTAGCCGATTCCCTGCAGTTTATTCAAAAGCCTACTGACCGAAGCCTTGGATATCCCCCATCTCGAAGAGAGATCAGAATAGCTTATGAGTGGATTTTTAGTGGAGTTACGAAAATATACGACTGGTCCGATGTCCGATCCCTGGATCTGGGTATCGTTGTAAATGGCATGGAGCCACAGATCCAGTACGATGTCCATTTCTGAACAGCGTCCAAGACTGATTAGTTCGTGTGCAATGGAAATCGGGAAAAAGAAAAATCCTATGTCTTTCGCACAGGGATAGTTATATTCCAGCCAGGTGTTATTCTCTTTCCAGTCAGAAATAGTAAACTTGATAAGATTTCCGCGGGCTAGCTTACAGTAGGAGATGTAATGTTCAGTCTGGAGATAGTCGAGTATTGCCAGTGCCTGATGCTGGAAACGGACACGAAACCATTCGGAGAGATCCGAAAGTGTGCAGATCCATTCTCCGGGACTGATTAAATAGGAGATTCCCTCAATGCGCCTGTTGGAGCTTCTGAAGTTCGCAAACGAGCAAAGGACCATGTAATAAAAAAGATAGGAACTTCCGTTTGTCCGGATGTTCCTATCTTCCATAAGATCTCTAAAAAAGCTTCTGTAAATACGACAGCGTGGGTAATCCACGATTTGTTTAATTTCAATTTGGTAATCCATGATTGACATCCTCCTCAATATTTGTCATGGCAGTGAACTGAAACTGATATGGCACAGTCCCAAACAAAATTCGGATAGTATCCCTCCAAATGTAATTTGAAAGGCATTTTTTCAACTCAGTTTAGAACTATGATATTTCGGGGGATTTTGCACAAAATTGTTGATAGAATGGATATTTAAAGGGATATTGCATTCCGGTTATTTCCATTCATGTCGTAAAGATGGTATTGCTGGTCTAGGACTTAAAATCCCTCGGGGGCAACCCCGTGCCGGTTCAAGTCCGGCCACCAGCATTCCTCAAATCCATAAAAATTGTGGATTTGAGGATTTTTTTTAGGGTGACTATTGGGTGATCTGCCCTAAAGCTATGCGCACCTTTTCTAAATAATCTGGTTTTGCAAATTTTTAAAAGTTTTTTCTGCATTCATTCGGTTATAGATTCAAATATATAAATAATCACGTCTTTGGAATATTCACCACACATTTTTCAGAGAAATTTAATTGCAGTAGAAAATGCAACATGATAATATAAAGACAGGAAGAGGGGAAACAATGGCAGAAGATAAAAACAGCAAGGTTACGCAGAATCAGGACAGGATCAACAAGCTGATCGATGGACTTACTTTATTCGATGATGACCTGATGAGCCGGGTATTTGATAAGAATATAGAAGCAACGGAGCTATTGCTTAGAATTATTTTGGAGAGAAAGATCAAGGTTATCAGTGTAATCGGACAGGAAGAAATGAAAAGCGCTGCAGTCGGGGGACGTAATATCACACTTGATGTACATGCACTGGATGAAAACGGAGAGAAAATGGACATTGAGGTACAGGGAAACTCCGAAGGTGCTCACATAAGGAGAGCAAGATACCATAGCAGTGTCCTTGATTCCCGAATGTTAAAAGAAGGTCAGGAATTTAAGGAAATCAAGGATTCTTATGTAATCTTTATTTATAAGCGTGACAAATTTCAAGAGGGTTTGCCATTGTACCATATTGACCGATATGTAAGAGAGACCGGGAAACTATTTGAGGATGGCTCACATATAATATATGTAAACGGCAACTATAAGGGTGATGATGAAATCGGATATCTTATGCAGGACTTTCATCAGACAGACCCTGATAATATGCATTACAAAGAACTGTCACAGGGAGTAAGACATTTCAAAGAAGTAGAGGAAGGACGTGATACCATGTGTGAAGCAGTACAGGAATATGCAAAGGAATACGCAAATGAATATGCAAATGAAAAGCAGGCAGCTAATGTGAAAAACCTTATGGAAAGTGCTGGTTTTACAATGGAACGAGCATTAGATTCTTTAAAAATCCAGGGTGAAGAAAGAGAAGCAATTATCCAGTTGTTGCAGAAGTAGTAATAAGATAAAGCTTAAATGTATTGTTGATAGCCATTCCTAATATTGAATAAGTTACTGTTAGATAATTTGCTAAACAATGAAAAGTGGCAGAAACAAAGCTGCCGCTTTTTTGTTTATATGGATATATGCTCAGGTGTAAAGCAAGTATTGGTGTTTTGGAGTAAATGACAGAAAAAAGATCTCATGATAATATGTAAAATAGTAGAAAGTTAAGGGGAGATGTGAAATGATCTATATTACCGGAGACTGCCATGGAAACTTTGAAAGATTCAATACCGATATTTTCCCTGAGCAACTGGAGATGAATAAAGAAGACTATGTAATTATATGTGGAGATTTTGGTGGAATCTGGGATAAAAGCGGTGACAGCAAAAAAGAAGCAATGATATTGAATCAGCTCGAATGTAAGTCATATACAACATTATTTGTTGATGGTAATCATGAAAATTTTGACAGACTGTCCGATTATCCGGTAGACACCTGGAATGGAGGTAAAGTACATAAAATCAGACCTTCTGTGATACATCTTATGAGAGGACAGATTTTTGAGATTGATGGTAAAAGTATATTTACCTTCGGCGGTGCAAGCAGTCATGACATAACCGGTGGAATTTTGGATCCGATGGATCCGAAGTATGGCAAAAAGAAAAAGCAATTAAATCGGGATAAAGTGCCTTATCGCATAAACCATGTGAGCTGGTGGGAGGAAGAACTTCCGTCAGAAGAAGAGATGATGGAAGGCTGTAGGAACCTTGAAAAACATGATAATACAGTGGATTATATCGTGACGCATTGCTGTGCATCCAGCACACAGTTATTACTTGGGGGTACAGCATTCAAACCTGACAGAGAAACAGACTACTTTGAAAAGATTCTTCATAAAGTAAAATTTAAGAAATGGTTTTTCGGTCATTATCATAACAATAGAAATGTGAGTGACAGAGAAATCCTATTATATGAGCAGATAATAAGAATTTTGTAGAAGGAAAGTTTTTAGCTAAACAGAACAATTATGTTCATAAAAACAATTTAAATTCTGAGGTGATAATTGTGGAGCAGAAAGATTTGATTTTCCTTTTTATATTCGTTCTTTTGTGTTTTGTATTATTACTCGTTGTCATGACAATTATGCGAAATCCGTTTCAATTTCCATACATGACAATTTATATTGATATTTCAGGCAAACGAAATGTGAAAGCCGAAGATTATATTGACCGCTATTTGATCAACAATAAATTTGATTTTATAAAATTACATGAGGAGAAAATAAAAAAATGGAAGAAGGATTGTAATTATACAATACGAAGTTCCATGTTGGAGGAATACAGACAAAAGCAATATAACAAAATTTTGGACGAAGGGAAAACGTATCAGTTTATATTTCAGAGACTGCAAACTCGGTATTATCAGAGGAATTATACAAAAACAGCTTACAAAATCATGAATGAAGATAAAATGTTTTGCTGTAGTTATGATTATCTTCTTGATAGATATCGAAAACTGTCAATGATAGAATTGGCTTGTCCACTATCAGAATATGAATCTAAAAATCAGAGAAAGTTAATGACGAAAGAGTTGCGGAGGCAGATTATGATTCGCGATGATTATACCTGCCAGATTTGTGGAAAATATATGCCAGATGAAGTAGGGTTACAGATAGATCATATCATTCCTGTATCCAAAGGAGGAAAAACAATTCCATCAAATTTACAGACACTGTGTTCTAAATGTAATGGTAAAAAAGCAAATAAATTATAACGGTGTGTCCTTGAAGGGATTGCCTTTGTACCATATCGACCGATATGTAAGAGAGGCGGGGAAACTTTTTGAGGACGGATCACATATAATTTATGTAAACGGCAACTATAAGGGCGATGATGAAATCGGACATCTTATGCAGGACTTTCATCAGACAGACCCTGATAATATGCATTACAAAGAACTGTCACAGGAAATAAGACATTTCAAAGAAGTAGAGGAAGGGTTCCGGATGTCCGGGTGGACATCCGTTTAGAATCGACCGGAGTGGAACGGAGATCTTGATACCATGTGTGAAGCAGTACAAAAATATGCAAAGGAATGTGTAAATGAAAAGCAGGCGGCAAATGTGAAAAACATTATGGAAGATACTGGATTTACCGTGGAACAAGCATTAGACGAGGCAGATTGGCTTGCAGAAGATAGTAACGAAAGAATGACACATGAAGAAGTGTTTCGCACGCTGAAGAGCAGAGTAACAATTCCTTTTACACTTCATGGAATAGAAGAAAATCTCACCGTAGAATATACGCAAGGTACAGATCCCAGGGAAATTGGCTATGATGCCCTTCAGGGATTTCCGATAGATAAAATATGTTGCACAGGTTATCCGGTAATGCATGGTTACTTTGAACATATGAATGCGACCGGTTATCGGAGATCCTGTGGGTTCATTCAATTCGTGGAAAGAATTGAAAATTATGGGGAAAACAGAGAGCTTTCCGTAGATGTCAGTGATGAAAATCTGGAAAAAGGGAATCCATATTTTGCGTATGGTTATCCGGCAGAAATATTTGATGCTCCCTGTTGTAATTTGGCTGGGTGTAGACACTTGAAATGGACAGCTTATACCTATCTAGTAGATCTGCCCTCTCGAATGAATAGCAATAAACTGAAATTCCTGGGCGGATACTCCTGGGGATATGAAGAGGATGAGAACGGTCCACAGAGATTACTACCGCTAGAGATATTGACGGAAAATGACTGGGAAAAGCATGCAACGGAAAAAGGAATATTAAAGGTGTTCCCAATATAGGGAGGCTGTACTGTTAAGTTATGAAGAATAGATATAAACGAAAATTGATATTCGTTATTGCAATTTTAAGTTTAAGCTTAGTATGCTGTAAAAGTAAAACAGAGCCAATTAATAATATTGCATCATGGACACTGGATGATGGTTGGACAATAAATGGAAAGGATGAAATATGGTATTTTGGATTTTCTAAGAATAAAGTTTTGTTTTGCGCAAAACTGTTGGATGAAAATGCGGAATCAGAATTTGAAACGACAATGAGAACGCTCAAATTAAATAATGATTAAAGTTCAGATACGCATGATACGAATTACGAAGAAGGTTATTTTGACCGGAAAACTTGTTGTTGAAGGAACGTCGTATGTGTTTGAGTTCAAGACATTTGAAGTTAAAATTCCGGTTGATGAGGAATATCCAGATATTTTGGACTATATGGATTCCATAGAGGTTACTGATTATAGTAAGAATAATTTCCCCGAGATTGGCAGTCGGAAAATAGTGACAAAAAATCACTGGAAAAATGACCATATAAAAACAGCAGATCCCGCCAGATCTGCTGCTTTTTCTGTGTATATGAGCGTGAAAAACACACTTCTATCAGAATTTTTCAGCGAAGCTCTTGTAATACTCGTCAAAAAACTCGTTAACCTTTTCCATGATCTTCTTCATAATATTCACCCTTAACCTTTCCAAGACAAATGAACTGTTGACTTTGTTGTTACGTTTAAGGGGTCAGGCCTGACTTCCTTTTGATGATTATAATTTACCATATTGCGCTTATAATGTGAAATACATATAATAGAAGTATAATAATACCTAATAGGTATGATAAAAACGTATTGCACAAATAGAAAGATTAAGTTGGTTTTTGGAAAAAGCATGGAAGGAGGATGCTGGGAAGATGGAATTGCGGCATATCCGGTATTTCAAGGCAGTGGCGGAGGAGAAAAGTTTCACGAAAGCGGCAGAGCAGCTGGCGATTGCGCAGCCGCCCCTGAGCCGTCAGATTCAGGATCTGGAAGCGGAACTGGGGACGACACTGTTCGTCAGAACCCCTCATAAGGTGACCCTGACAGAAGAAGGGGAACTTTTTTTACAGTATGCGAATCAGATTCTGGATCTGGTGAACCGGTCGGAAGAGGATGTGCGGGAGCGCAAGGAAGGATTGCAGGGAACCTTATATATCGCGTCGGTAGAGGGCTGCGGTCCCAGGCTGTTTGCCGAGTGGATCGCCGGATTTCAGCAGAGACACCCACATGTACAATACAACCTATGGAATGGAAACACGGATGACGTGAATACACGCGTGACGAAGGGGCTGTGTGAAATCGCGATGATCACAGCGCCATATAATACCGAGGAATTCCATGTGCTTCCGGTCTATGAGGAGCCATGGGTGGCGGTGATTCCGAAGGGGCACCCTCTGTATGCGGAGGAAAACGATCCGGTGAAGCCGGCGGAATTATTGCCTTATGACCTGTTGATTCCCTCCAGAGAATCCAGAAAAGGTGAAATCGATAAATGGTTCGAGGGAACGGGGCATGCACCGGTGATCCGGGGGCGCATCGCTCATATGATGAATGCTTATGAGCTGAGTCTGCACGGAGTCGGGATCTCCATTTATCCGGCATCCATTTCTTCCCTGATCCGGGACAAGGATGTCTGTGTGCGGGAAGTGGAGCATCCCGATGCCCATGCGTCCTATGCACTGATCTGGAATAAAAATCATACCCTGTCCCATGTGGCTGAAGAATTTATTGCTTATGTAAAAGAAGAATCCGGACAGCAGGTGTACTATGCCTGAATTAACGCAACCGATACGTCATTCACATTTGTGCCGGTAGCTCCTGCCTTGTCAAAAGAAAGGAAAGCCCTTATACTTGGAAGCAGGAGGAAAATACGATGAACATTACAGTATATCTGGGAGCAAATGAAGGAAATGATCCTTCTCTTAGAAAAGCGGTGCGTGAGCTGGGAACCTGGATCGGTGAAAGCGGTAACCGCCTGGTGTACGGTGGATCCAAATCCGGTCTTATGGGAGAAATCGCGGAGAGCGTATTACAGGCAGGCGGCGAGGTGACCGGCGTGGAACCGCAGTTTTTCATTGATATGGAATACCAGTATGATGCCATTACGGAGCTGATCGTCACGAAGGATATGACAGAACGCAAGACGAAAATGATCGAACTGGGAGATGTATTTATTGCCTTTCCCGGCGGAACCGGAACGTTGGAAGAAATCGCGGAGGTGATGTCCAAGGTGTCACTGAAGCATCTGGAGGCACCCTGCATCCTCTATAACCTTAACGGCTATTATGACAGCCTGAAAGCACTGTTATCACATATGACGGAGCTGGGATTGTCCTCCCCGGAGAGACAGGAAGGCATTTATTTTGCCAGGGATCTGTCGGAAATCCGCAAGATCATAGAAAATCAGCGGAGCAATGCAACGATCACTCCGCCGGAAAATACACACGGTATAGGAAATCAGCTAGGCTAACAGGTGAAAACACATAACTGCAATGCCCAGCACCACCAGGATCACACCGGTGACACGGTTCAGGGTCCTGGGGGTTGCCTTGTTGGCGAACAGTGCAGCAATCCGCGCCCAGATCAGGGTAAATACAACGCACAGGATCCATACTGTCCAGTCGGGCATGCCGCCGATGGCAAAATGGGAGGCAGCGCCGGTAAATGCGGTAAATGCCATGATGAAGACGCTGGTTCCTACAGCGGTCTTCAGTTCATAACCCAGGACAGAAGTCAGGATCAGCAGCATCATCATACCGCCGCCGGCGCCGACGAAACCGCAGATGAAGCCGATCATCATGCCGCATACCAGAGACTGGAGGGCTCTTTTCTTTGCGGAGACGCCCTGCATGGCTTCCTTGGTGGTCATTACGGGACGGACAATGAATTTGATACCTAACAGGAAAGTCATGAACACGGAGAAATTCCCCATGGTAGCGGAAGGTACCAGGCTGGATACGTAGCTGCCTACGACGGTAAATGCCAGTACACTTCCCATCATGATCAGGCCGTTTTTGATATCAATGTTTTTATTTTTTGCATAGGTATATGCGGACACTGCGCTGGCCAGCACATCTGAGGAAAGAGCAATGCCTACCGCCAGATACGGATCCATACCTAAGAAGGTGATCAGCATGGGACTGATAACGGCCGCAGCACTCATTCCGGCGAAACCGGTGCCCAGGCCGGCTCCCATGCCGGCGAAAAAGGTGACAAGAATAGTGATCAGGATCTGCATTTATTTATCTCCTTTCAGGATATTGTCCATATTTTCTTCCATGACATGAAGCATGTGGAAAAAGATTTCTTTGCTTGCATCATCAGTGCCATCGAGCAGAGTATCTTTGAAAATGCCCTGTATCATGCGGCCCTTTTCGATGACATCCCGCGCCTTTTCCGTGCAGAACAGCAGTGTCTTGCGGCGGTCATCGGGAGCTTCTCTGCGTTCCAGATAGCCCTCCCGTACCAGTTTGTCTACATTGACGGATACGAGGTTCGCTTTGATCTTGCGGATCTCGACAACATCACTGGCGGTCCGGTACTCGGGATTGTTGCCGAAGAACATGAGAATGTCAAAAGCTGTCTGCGGAAGCTTTAATTGCTGACATAGAGGCTTGCACATGGTGTTGTAAGCCAGATTGAATTTTTGCACGAATTCGATATCAGTATTCATTCGAAGTCTCCTTTTACAAAAATGAATATTTCAAATTTGAAATAATTGCTATATTGCATAGTATTACAGATAGTTTTCGAAGTCAATCATAAGATATTTTATTTCATAAAAAATTTATATTAATTATCCTATCGTAAATATCATTTCGATATGTTACAATTTATTTGACCCGCCCCGATATGCGAATAGAGGGTAGGGTGCTATGTGCCAGTGGCACATGTTTAGCACGGACCGAAGCGGAGCGGAGAAGTGAGAGTGCGTAGCACGGAGCAATCCGTAGGCATCAAAGTTGGGGGCTTTTGACCCTGACATCATTTACATTAGGGTGCATACAGAGGCTGTGGACATACAGAAGAAAGTGCCGGGAGGAGACATGAGTATTAATAAATATGACGAACAGAAATTCTGGGAGGAAGTGGATATCCTGTTCCCGGATATTGTAAAAGCCATTACTTCTCTGGCGAAAAAGTCCTACATATCCATAACCAATCTGCGGAACGGCGTGACATGGTGGTCCGAGAAGACGATGGAATATTTTGGTATGCAGGAGAACTATACCATCCGCGGACAAGAAAAATCAAAAAGATCGATTCATCCGGATGATCTGGAGGATTTCCGGAGGGGATTCCAGGAGAGAGTTGCCGGGAAAAATATGGACGAGCCCTGGGAGTACCGGGTGCGTGACGGAAGCACCTACAACCGGATCAGCGCCAGGGCGAAAATGCTGAATGATAAGGATGGAAAGCCTTTTGTGATCGTAATACGATATAACAACTACGGTATTTCCGACGAGGTGGACGCGACCACCGGATTGCATACGGAACCGGCGCTGGACCGGGAGATCAGGGAATTCCTGGAGGAAAGCGGACAGGGGACTCTGCTGAAGATCGGACTGGATCAGTTCAGTCATATCAATGTTATGTACGGTGCTGCTTTTTCGGATAAGATTCTGAACTGTGCGGCACAGGAGCTGCTCCGCCTGTTAAAGGGAAAGGGATATGTATACCGGCTCTCCGGTGCGAAATTTGTAATCAGCTTTAAAAATGTATCCAAAGAGGAACTGCAGAAGATATACGATGAGATCGTAGAAGCGTTTGAAAATACAGAGGTAGAGGGGAAAAAGATCCCTCTGAAGGTATCTGCCGGCGCAATATTTATGGAACCTTATATGAAGGAGACAAATGCGGTCCGCAGCCGTCTGACCTACGCATTGAACCATTCCCGGCTTGAACATCACGGAGAGCTGGTGATTTTTAATGATGAGGTCTGTGGCAGTGACGAGAACCAGTTTGAACTGATCGGTGTGATCCATCAGTGTGCTACGCATAACTTTGAAGGCTTTCGGATGTTCTATCAGCCGATTGCCGATACGAAGACCGGCAAGATCCGGGGAATGGAAGCGCTGCTCCGTTGGGAACTGGAGCCTTACGGAATGGTGTCCCCCGGTGTGTTCATGGAATGGCTGGAACAGGACCCTTGTATTTTTGATCTGGGGAACTGGATCCTGCGGACAGCACTTACGGATGTACAGAAGATGCGCAAGGAAACGGAAGGCTTTTTCGTCAATGTCAATGTGGCGGCGGCACAGCTGGAGCGCAGAGAGTTCCGCAGTGCTGTCATGAATATTTTAAAAGAGACCGGTGCGAGGCCGGAGGAGCTTTGCCTCGAATTGACAGAACGATGCAGAGATCTGGATATTCATTTCCTGCGGGGAGAGGTAGAATTTTTCCATTCCCAGGGGATCAAAATCGCACTGGATGACTTTGGAACGGGCAACAGTTCCTTAAGTCTGGCGTTGGAGCTTCCCTTTGACGAATTGAAGGTAGATATGAGCTTCATCCGTGATATTAAGCAAAAACCTCAGAATCAGGCCATGGTGCAGTCTATCGTGGATTATGCCAAGAGGACTAATACCGAGATCTGCATTGAGGGTATTGAAAATAAAGAAGTCAGCGACTATATTGAGCAGTTTGGATCTACCTGGCAGCAGGGATATTACTATTCCAAACCGGTACCCATCGATCGGTTTGAAGAAGTGTTGCGCGAGAAATCAACCGAAAAAGAATAAGTAGCTATTCTCGAAGGGCATTGGGTGCTACACCGTATTTTTTCTTGAATGCGCGGCGGAAACTGGTCAGATTGTTGTAACCTACTGCCACGTATAAATCTGTTATTTTAATATTCGTTGTTTCCAGCAGATGTTTTGCCTGCGTCATGCGGATCTGTTCCAGATACGTAGAGAAGTTTGCCCCTACTGTTTTTTTGAAAAGGAAGGAGAAGTAACTCTCGGAGATGTGGAACAGGTCCGATATTCTGCTTAAACATAAGGATGGATCCCCATAATTCTCATCAATATAAGCCTGAATGCGCACAATCAGCTGGTTGTCGTTTTCCGGTTGCTTGTTTTTTTCACATAATTCCAGAGCAATCTGCTCGTAATTTTCCAGGGTAGAATCTTCGGACAGACCGGCTAAGCTTGAGTCATCATAGGAAATGTCATTATCCCTGATTATTTTCAATAGCGTAATTTCTATATTTTCTAAAAGCCATTTCACTTGTCTGGAATTAAGTTTTCGTTTCTTAAAATTTTCGTCCTTTATAAAATTAAAAATTGTTTTTGTCTGTTTTAAATTACCGGATTTAACAAAATTATATAATTGGTCTGCCACTTCGTTAGGATAAAAGAAGGAATCCTGAAATTCCAAAATCTCACGATACAGACACAGGTAACCCGGGCTGGAGACACGTTTTACAGCCTCTTTGGATTGGCGATACGATTTCCAGACGGAGGAGATGGTGTCGGTTGTACAGCCTAATCCACCATAAATCCAAATATTGTAATCCTGCAACAGCGTAGTATGAACATGTGAAAATAAATCTTCGACCTTGTCCAGTTCTTCCCTGTCATATAATAAAATAGTATAAACACTATTCTTGGAACCCTGCATGATATAGGAATGTATAAAATAACTGGAAAGGATATCGGAAATAACATCCGCATAATCAGGGGAGAGGATGTTGATCATTCCCTGAGGGTCATTATTTAGCTCCAAAGTATCCAGGTAGACATTACAGTATAATATAGCAAAGGAATTGGCATTAGCGGAAATGGAAAGATAATTTTGGGCATACGCAGCTTCTTCCTCACTCAGAATCGTACCATGAATCAATTGATCAAAATAATAATTGCGGAGGGTGATCTTTTGGGACTCATTTAACCGCATGAGCTCTTCGTGGTTGAAATTCACTTCCTGCAGGCGATATTCCATTGCTTCATAGGGTTTATAATTGGCCTTGGACAACAGCACAATAATCAAAAAGCTTCCTACGACACCGAGAAAGATAACGAACAGAGACAGTAACTGCAGTCCGTTCCCCGGTGCTTTCAGGGAGGAAGTGGGAACAATCAGATAATAGTCCAGATTCGGTGTCTGTGCGGAGGTATGGAGCACTGTGACGGGAACACCCTGAAATACGGTGCTGAAATATCCCCGCTCAGAATAATCCAGCGAGGAAAGCAGAGAAGCATCTGTTTTTTCCAACAGTATTTCATTGTTGCTGAAAGTAAGCATAGTTTCGCCACTGCTGTCCTGAATGATGAGGCAGCCATTCTTCATTAGATCGACGGAATCTGCCATCTGCTGCATATAATCTGTATTCAGCTCAAATATGATGTCAGCATTGATGTTTTTGAAGGTATAATTCTGCAGAGAGACCGCATAACAATAGTTTTTTCTGTGTGGTGTATATTCGGTCGCAAAATGGTCAAGAGGCAGAAAATGGTTATAATTGTCTGAGGATTCCAGAGTCTCCTTCCATTCCTCATATTTTGAGGGATCCAGCATTTGATTGTTTTTATAAAAGGAATAGAGATTCTCAAAATCATTGTAGCTGATTATGTAGTCTGTATGACGCAGATGGATATAATAGGTCTGAATTGGCTGGAGTGAATAGTCAGAATACATATCTACCAGAGCCTGTTTGGTAATATAGGCATTATAATAAAACGCCCGTTCCCCCTGATCGGCTTCCGCCAGGCGGGAAAGGCTGGAATTATTTGCCATTCGCTTGGAAATCAGATAAATATTCGCATAGCAGTTGCTGTATTGCTCGGATACATTTTTAAGAGAAAGCATATTTTCATTCAATAGTTCCTGCTTTGCATTATGCGAAAGAATAAAATGGAAAACAATTCCCAGAATGAGCACAATGACCAAGAGCAGACTGTAGGATGTTATCAATTTTATGAAGTATTTATTTTTTCTGGAATTCATAACAAAAACCCTCCTGAGAGATATTATTATAGTATCATAATAGGTGAAAAAGGCAATGAAATGGAATGTAATAAAATAAAATGTGTATCATTGACATAAAAAATGAGCCCCTAATAACATAAAATATATACACTAAAACTTGAAATATGTGACTTTAAATTGTGCATAATGACAGATATAATGAAGGCACATTGATACTTCCGGCGCCGAAGTGACAATAATGAACAAATTGAACAGCAAAAAACAAAACTAAGAAACAAGAAACAACAGAGAAAATAACAGAATATGGACGGAGGTTATTTATGGTAAAGAAAAAGTTATTATCAGCTACACTGGTTGCGGTTACCGTATGTTCCATGATATTTACAGGGTGTGGTAGCTCTGCGGAAAATACGGGAAATGATACAGGAAAGACAGATACCGGCGCACAGGCAGGAAATACTGCGGATGATGTAGAGAAACCGGAAAAGATTACAATTATGGTAGACGGAACATTTACGCAGCTGGCAGATGGTCAGGAAGAATGGGTCAATAAATGGGAAGAACTGACAGGAATTGAACTGGAAGTTATTCAGCCGGATCACAATGCTTACTATGATGTGCTGGGACAGACATTTGCCAGCGGACCGGAGAACTGGCCGGATGTAGTAATCCTTGGATCTTCCTATTATTCCGGATATGCAGGAGAAGGAGCTCTCTGGGATATGACGGATGCCTGGAACAATTCGGAGCTGAAGAAGAATCCCAAAACGGATGTGAGTGTCGTAGAAGGCAATATGTTGGATGGACATCTGTACGGACTGGCACTTGGCGGAGGTGGCGGATGTATGACTTTCCTCAGAAAACAGTGGCTGGATAACTGTGGACTGGACATTCCGACGACGTATGAAGAGTATCTGGAAATGTTGGATGCTTTCAGCAACGGTGATCCGGATGGAGACGGTATCAATGGAAATACCATTGGTGTATCCGCAGCGGGATTTGTAGGTAATGAAGCTCCTTATACCAATTATCTGCCGGAATTCTATCAGGACGCATATCCTTCCTTCTATCAGGGAGAAGATGGCGTATGGAGAGATGGATTTACCGAGGATTCCATGAAAGAAGCGATCAAGAGATTACAGAATGCTTACAACAAGGGTTATATCGACAAGGAATCTCTGACGAATGCGACCAGTAATTGCCGTACCAAATTTATGGAAGGTGAGTTCGGAGCATTTACTTACTGGGCAGGCGGATGGGCTGATACGATGTCGGAGGGACTGATTGCAAATGGACTGGACGGCGAACTGGTATTTATGCCGCCTATCGCAGAGCTTGGAAAATACTGGCAGAGATGTGCACCGGTGTATGCGATTACTTCTTCGTGTAAGAATCCGGAAGGCGTATTTAAATATTTCCTGGAAAGCATTTTTGATGATGGAGATATGGAAACCTTGTGGAGCTATGGAGTAGAAGGCGTTCATTGGTCCAGACAGGCAGAAACAGTATGTGGTAATACATATCAGGATGGAGAATTCCATATGCTGGAGATGCGTTCTCAGCCCGGAGTACAGTATGGGGGCGGTATTATAGGAAATGACAATATCTGCCCGTTGACAGAAAAACTGATGCCCGTAAAGAAATATACAGAGGAATCTATGGAAATCTTCAATGCCAATAACAAGACGGCACCTCTGCCGGTAACAACAGATATGATGAGCCAGTATAACGGCGATCTGACCAGTTTGAAGAACTCTATTATTGCGGACTGTGTAGTACAGGGTGTTTCTGTGGAAGAGGGATACAAACGATTTGAACAGGAAGGCGGAGCAGAATGGTCTCAGGCAATCGTAGATTCCCTGAATAAATAATCTGGTAACAGTATAGGAGGTTGCATTATGATAGATAAAATGAGAGAGCTGACAGACGGGCAGATGCAGGAGTTTGTAAAAGTGTTGGAAAAAAGACGGGTTCCGCTGCATAGTGTTCTGATAGCGCAGCATGGGAAGCTTATATTTGAAAAATATTATGCACCCTATTGCCGTAATAAACTTCAGAGAATGTTTTCTGTGACTAAGAGCTTTACTTCTCTGGCAATCGGATTGCTGGAGCAGGAGGGGAAGATTTCTCTGCAGGATCATATCTGCGATTATTTCCCGGAATATCTTCCCGGAGTAGTACATCCCTGGCTGGCAGAGATGACGATTGAAAATATGTTGAAAATGCAGACCTGCCACAATATGACGACTTATAACAAGACCAGCACAACGGAGAACTGGGTGAGGAGCTTTTTCCAGACAGAACCCACCCACAGACCCGGAACGCTCTTTATGTATGATACATCATCCTCCCATGTACTCTGTGCACTGGTAGAAAAACTGACTGGTAAGAAGATGCTGGATTATATGAAGGATAAGCTGCTGCGCCAGATTGGCTTCAGCGAGGAGTCTTATATCTTAGAGGATCCCTTTGGAACCTCTATGGGAGGGAGTGGCCTGATGGCTACTCCCGAGGATCTGCTACGTACCGGCTGTATGATGTTAAAGCAGGAAAAAGGTTCCTATGTAGCGAGAGCGACAGAGCCGAGAACAGCAACACAGTTGGATGGAGCTGATGGCTGGTATGGATATATGATTCCAATTCCGATGGAGGGAACTTTTGGAATGATGGGGATGGGCGGACAGATGATGCTGGCATTTCCGGAAATGGATCTCGTCGTTGTAACGACAGCAGATACGCAGGGGATGGTCGGAGTCGAGCAGCTGATGCAAAATGCTGTGACAGAAGTTCTACTGAAGGATTGTTTTCCGGAAAACGATGTGGAGAAAACAACGTTGCCTGTGCTGCGTACAGTGTTTGAAGGAAAACCTTGTGCAGATTATGGGAAAAAATATCCCCTGCTCCGAAACAAGTATGGATTTACATGGTGTGGCGTGACTTTTTCCGAGGAGGATCAAAAAGGAGTGCTCTCGTATGAAATGGAGGGAAGAGAATGTCAGATTCCTTTTGGAATCGGACATCTGGAAGAGGGAGAGTTCCCCATATATAAGGAGAAATGTGCTTCTTCCGGAGCCTGGATAGATCAACATACGCTGTTTATCCTTTGCTGGCTGATCGGAGAAAGTGTTGCGTCCATCCGCTTCCGCCTCTATTTCTCGGAAGATGGACTGACCATACATATGAATAAAACAGAAGAGACAAAGTACAACGAATATATGGGATTTTTGAATAGCTGAGATAGAGCAGCCGGAACGGAGGGTAAACGTTGAATGTGAAAGAAAAAGGAAAAACTTTGCCTAAGAGGACGCCTGGAGGAACCCTGTTCAAGCACGCCCGTGCATATCGGGGAGTCTATCTGATGGCGACACCGGTATTGGTGTCAGCTTTGATATTTTATTATCTTCCTATGTTTGGTATCCGTTATGCCTTTTTTACATATAAAGGAATCAATGATCCGATTTTCATAGGAATAAAGCACTTTGTAAAAATGTTCAGTATGCCGGGGTTTTGGAAGGCGTTCAGCAATACGTTGGTGCTGAGTATTACAAAGCTGATTCTGAATACCGGTGCTGCGGTGATCATTTCCGTATTGTTAAATGAATTAGTTTTTTTAAAATTGAAAAAGGTATTTCAGACGATTGTATACATTCCGCATTTCATGTCCTGGGTAGTGGCAGCATCCATATTTTCCATGATCCTGTCTCCGACATCCGCAGGATTGGTCAATGATGTTCTGATGAAATTACACTTGATCACGGATAATATCTATTTCCTCGGAGACCAGAAATGGTGGAGATTTTCGTATTACATAATCAATGTCTGGAAAGATACCGGCTGGGGAACGATTATTTTCATGGCAACGCTGGCAGGAATCAGCCCGGAATTGTATGAAGCAGCGTCGATGGATGGGGCAAACCGTTTCCAGAAGATGATTTATATTACCCTGCCTGCGTTGAACAATACGATCGTAACGGTACTTGTATTGAATCTGGCGAAGGTTATGAATCTGTTTGAGTCAGTTTTTGTATTACAGAATGATGCAGTGATCAAAGTATCAGATGTATTGCAGACTTATATTTATACGCAGACATTTAACTCCGGTGCAATACCGGACTATGGATATACCACAGCGGTCGGTATGTTTTCCTCTATTATAAGCTGTATTCTGGTGCTGGTATGTAACAGGGTAAGCCATAAGACGAGGGGAAGAGGTATTGTATGATGAAAAAGAAAGTGAAAATTTTTGATATCGTATTGATCGTGATATTTACAGTATTTTCGCTGGTGATGATCATCCCGGTATATAAAGTACTGGTGGACTCTTTTGATCTGAAGACGGCTTATGGCATGAAACTGTTTCCGGAGCAGTTCGGGTTCGCAGGGTATAAAACAATTTTTACCAATCCGACGATGTTCAGACCGTTTCTAATCTCCTGTTATACTACTGTTATGGGTACGGTCATGGGACTGCTGATCTCTGTGCTGGGAGCGTATGTATTGATCCAGTGGAAGATGCCGGGGCGGGCATTTATTGCCAATGTACTGCTGTTTACAATGATATTTAATGGAGGTATGATCCCGACTTATCTGGTTATGAAGGATTTCCATCTGACAAATAATCTGTGGGGGGTAATTCTGCTGCCTGCCATAAATGTCTACAATCTGGTGTTGATGAAGAATTTCTTTGAAGGAATTCCTGTGAGCCTGATGGAATCGGCAGAGATTGATGGCTGTTCACATTTCCGGATCTTGTACAAGATTGTATTACCGCTGTCGAAAGCAGCACTTGCATCTATCGGACTTATGTATGCGGTAGGATATTGGAACGATTACACCAATTATAAGCTGTATATCACGAATTCAAATCTGTATAACTTCCAGATGAAGCTGCGTGCATTGATCATGGGAAGTGATCTGCCGTCAGCGATAGAAGGAGCTACAGAAAATACAGTAAAAAATGCATCAGTTATCGTAGCAATCCTGCCGTTTATGATCATTTATCCATTCTGCCAGAAATATTTTGTACAGGGTGTAAATATCGGAGCAGTAAAGGAATAATAAAGAAAACAAAAATGACACCAGCATATAATTGCCAGGTGTCATTTTTTATGAAAGAAAATCTCAAGAAAATCTTAAGAATTTTCGGTGGACAAACATAGGACTTTAGGGATACAATGTATTCTAGAGTGTCGGTCGAGAGACCGGATAGAACAAACAGATGAAAGGAAGCATTCATGAAAAAGAAAGTACTTGCAGCAATTTTAATTGCAGTAGGCGTTCTGACCGGCTGTGGAAACAGTGAGCCTATTTCTTCTCCGATCCAGACCGTAGAAGCAGAGCCTATTGCTACCGATACCAAGGAGGTAGAGCAGCCTTCCGCAACTGGGTCTCCCGCAGATGAAGTTGCACCGGAGCACTCTTATCGCAGCGAACTTACCAACGAGTGGATCGATGAGGATCTGAAGGATCAGCGTCCCATCGCGGTAATGGTAGATAACGAGAGAACCGCACTGCCTCATTTTGGCACCGCAGATGCAGATGTTGTATATGAGATCATGAACAGTACTCTGAACGACAGAATTACCCGTTTTATGGTAGTTGTAAAGGACTGGGAGAAGATCGAGCAGCTGGGTAGTATTCGTAGTGCGCGTCCTACCAACTTTATGTTGGCAGCAGAGTGGAACGCAGTTCTCTGTCATGATGGCGGCCCTTACTTCATCAATGACTGGGTAGCAAAAGATTATTCCGCTAACTTCAGTGGTGGTTTCGCTCGTTTCAACAATGGTAAGGCAACTGAGTTTACCGAGTATATTACTTATGATACCTATACCAACAGCCAGAAGGGCAAGACCTATGACGGTCTGAAGCAGCGTTTTGCAAATTCCAAGTATACCACTACTTACAATGATTACTATCAGGGACCTCACTTCAAATTTGCAGACGGAGAAGTTACCTTTGATGATAGAAGTGATGCTATCAGCGCTACTACCATTGCGCTTCCTTTCAAGCACAACGGTTCTACTCTGAAGTACAACGAAGAGACCGGAACCTATGATTACTATGAGTATGGTTCTGCACACAAGGATGCTGACAGCAATGCACAGCTCACTTTCGAGAACGTTATTCTGCAGGATACCACTTTTGCAGAACTGGGTGAAGGCTACCTGATCTACAATGCCATCGACTCCGGACGCTCCGGTTACTACATTACTCAGGGTAAGGCTATCGAAGTTACCTGGACCAAGTCTTCCGAGAATGCTATCACACATTACTATGATGCGAAGACCGGTGAGGAGATCCAGATCAATACCGGTAAGACCTATATCTCTCTGATCCCCAGCGATGGTTGGAGCAGCCTTGTAATCAAATAAGTCTGATCCTGACCGCAGAATTAAGAATAAGATCCCTTCCGCAGGCAGATGCCGTGGGAGGGATTTTTTGCGTATACGATGAGCCAAGTACTGATTTGTGCCTGCACAAGAATCTGCATTGCCGTCTGGCGATGCGCCTTTCCATGATGTAAATAAAAAAGATAATAAAAAAGTGTTTTAATACATATAACCCTAAAATCTCCGTGGAAACCACTGAAAAATTGACGTATAATACGACTTAGATTTGGAAAGACATAGATAAGAACAACTTAGGAGTGATGGCGATGAAAACGGCTAAAAAATATAATCCGGATCTGATATTGCACGGAAATCTGATCAGAGCGATCCTGTCTCTGGCAATTCCCGTAGTGATCAACAGCTTTTTGCAGACAATGTATAACCTGACGGATACTTATTGGCTGGGGAAGATCGGCACGGAGCAACTGGCGGCGATCAATCTTGTGACACCGATGCAGAATATTATTACGAATTTCGGCAGCGGCATCACTGTGGCCGGTGCAGTCCTCATTGCGCAGTATATCGGCGCTGGGGAAAAAGAGGATGCCAGATCCATGGCAAACCAGATTTTCGCCTGTGCCATGGGATTTGCGGTGGTCTGTGCTACGCTCTGTTTTCTGGGGACACCGGCGATTGTGAACTGGCTGGGAGCAGACGGAGGAACTGCGTATTATGCAAGAGTCTACCTGCGTGTAGTCATCTGGGATATGCCATTCTTATATATGGTCAACATTTTTTCCGCAGTACATCAGGCACAGGGAGATACGGTACGCCCTATGTTTCTGAATCTGGGTGGCATCACGCTGAATCTGTTCCTGGATCCGTTTTTCATGATCATTCTGAATCTGGGGACTGCAGGAGCGGCACTGGCAACATTGTTGGCAAAAGCGATTCCGGCCATAGTGGCTTTTGGACTTCTGTGCAGACAGGAAAATGATATCTGCCTGAACCGGAAATACATGCGTTTACAAAAGGAAAAACTGGGAATGATCCTTAAGATCGGTCTGCCTACCGCTATCGGCGGAAGTACCATGCAGCTGGGATTTCTGCTGATGAGTAAAAACGTGTTTGTCTACGGGACGGAAGCCATGGCGGCTTATGGCATCGGCAACAAAGTGAATGGACTGATCACGCTGCCCTCCAATGCCATCGGCTCGGCAACGGCCACCATCGTGGGGCAGAACATGGGAGCAAAGCAGTCGGACCGTGCAGAGAAGGGGTATTGTTTTTCCATGTGGATATCGGTTGTATTTTTGTTCATAGGTGGTATGATTTTATCAAGAGATATGATCTCCACGGCTATTGTCAGGATCTTCTCTAAGGATGCGGAAGTCGTGGGCATGGCAGCGGACTTTTTAAGTGTTATGGCATTCTGGTGCTTTACCAATGGCATATACAATACGACCTCCGGTTTGTTCCAGGGAACCGGACACACGGAGGTGACCATGGCCATTGATGTGACCAGATTGTGGGTATTCCGTTTCTTAACACTATGGTTCTGTGAAAGTGTGATGCATATGGGTGTACGCAGCGTCTGGTATTCCGTGGTGATCAGTAACGGTATCTCTTCCCTGATCCTGTATGTTCTGTACCGCTGTGGTATCTGGAAGAAAACCAGGATCAAGGTGGGAAAAGAGGAAGCCGCTTAAGGAGCACTATGGAGAATAAGAAATCCCATAAGAAAAGTTTTCGAGTTTATTTAAGCATCGTTGCAGTCCTTTTACTGCTGCAGGCCGTCGCCTGGGGCAGCAGAAGCCTCAGCGATGCTTATATTGCTTATATTTTCCCCATCTGGGTCAATACTTATGGCAGATTCACGGGAATGTTTTCCTTTTCCGTGGGCGAATGGATGATCGTGGCAGGGCTTCTGGTGGTACTGACAGCTGTTTTATTGGGATGCAGTATGCTGATTCCGGGGTGTAGACACTTGGAAAAATACAGACAGGGTGTAAAAGGTTATTTTCGTTTTTTTGCATGGACGCTGCTTGCCGTATTTGCCATTATGACGCTGAATTGTACCATGATCTATCATGGGTCTACATTTTCGGAGAAATATTTCGGTGAAGAGAAAGCGCAGGAGCAGACAACACAGGAACGAACGGAGGAACTACTTCGGATTTATAACGATATCGTGTCCCATTGCAATGCACTGAGTATAGAGATGGAGCGGGACGCCAGCGGCGCAGTGGTATATTCCGGAGGTGTGGACAGTAAGGGGAATGTGGTGGATATGGAGGATAAAGCCATCGATGTGATGCAGAGCCTGGGGAAAAGGTATGACCAGCTGGATGGTTATTATCCCCGGCCGAAGGCTATGTTTTTCTCGGATTTCATGTGTCAGATGTATATGTGTGGCTATTATTTCCCGTTTTCCATGGAGGCAAATTACAATGATGTCATGTATATTATGAAAAAGCCTGCAACCATATGTCATGAACTGGCTCATATCCGTGGCTATATTTATGAGGATGAGGCGAATTTCATTGCATTTCTGGCCTGCGTAGAGTCGGATGACAGTACTTTTCAATATGCGGGTTACTTAAGTGTGCTGAATTATGTGGCAAACGATCTGTATAAGACGAGACTGGCGGATCCGGACAGCTATGCGGCGGCCAGAGAGGCGGTACATCCGTTACAGGTATTACAGCAGGTGCAGGAGGACAATATCTTTGTCACAGAAGAGCAATGGGAGAGAATCAACGGAAAAGCTGTGGTGAATACGGAGACGGTGGACAGTGTTTCAGATACCCTGACCAATGCTTCACTGAAATTGAATGGTGTTTCGGATGGCATGATCAGCTACAACCGGGTGGTGGAGCTTTTACTGCAATGGTACGGGGAAAAAGAGGAGTTTTAACCGTATCATTTGTAGGAGATAGAGCAATAATTGCAAAAATTTAAAATTTTTTTGATAAGGTACTTGACATTTGGACGAAATTTGTGTAGACTACGATTGTTGTGACGCAGAGCAGTCATGAAACAAGATTGCAAGTAGGATTAAGTCGCGGGCCCAGATAGCTCAGTTGGTAGAGCAGAGGACTGAAAATCCTCGTGTCACTGGTTCGATTCCGGTTCTGGGCATTTTCGCAGGACACCATTTCTTAAAATGGCCGCCCTGCTTCATATATAAACATGCGGGTGTAGTTCAATGGTAGAACACCAGCCTTCCAAGCTGGATACGTGGGTTCGATTCCCATCACCCGCTCTAAAAACCCTTGATTTTTCAAGGGTTTTTAATTTTCATGTTGCATCCATTCCAAAAAGGTACGTCGATTCTCTTTAGTATCCTTTTTATCAAACAAAAGTCTCCAGGCATTATATTTTTCATAATTAAAAACTTGTTCAAGGTGATTTATCGGTTTGCCCGGTAATCAGCGCTGGTGTTGGTGCACTGGGCTGATTTTTTATTTCAATTTTTTCTTTTGCTCTCTCTCTAATTGCTGAATACTTTTTTCCGGTGTAGGCAAATCTTCCGGCATTGTGCCACCAAGATCTTTAATGGTGTCACGCACCTTTTTACCAACCTCAAAGTGGGTTTTATTCGCTTCCTGTTTGCCTTGAATATTTTCACGGCGGAGTTTTGCTTCCGTCTGAGTAGCACGGAAGAGGTTGGCAGCTAATTCTTCATATCCCATGTAATCGAGTATGTCTTGTGATTTCTTTAAGCCTTTACGCTCCTTTATATTGCTAGCCTTTAAACCACCATATAGTCCCATATATCCGTAATTTTGAAATATAGCATAATCCAGGGTAGTTTCAACACCAGCATCCTTGGCAGCAGCTACTAACATTTTATTATGCTCTTTCATTTCCTGCCGGATGGCGATACGTTTTTGATCTTCGGAAAGATTTTCATAATTTTCAATTAGTTCTTGCTGTCTGGTTTTTACTGCAAAGTAGGTTTGTCCAAGTGCAATAACCTTTTTTCGAGGATCACCATTTTGCACAATAAGATAACAAGCATATCGTGAAAGTTGAATATCTCCGATATCCTTACTGGTGGCACCAGCATTTACGATTTTGTTGACGTCAACAAAATGGTCAGATACCGCGTTATTACTACCTCGGCAGGCTTCTTTTGCCTTTTCAATAACCTTGCAAAAGTTTCTCCACTCAGTATATTCCAGAGCGATTTGTAAATCTCTGGCATACCAAAATTCTTGCCCGTATTTATTTACATGACGAATAGATTCAAATAGTGACTCGGTATAATTATGATGTTGTATAAATAAAGTTGACACCTTATTCTCAAGGAATTCATGTATAATAAAAGAGAATAAGGAGGAACTCTCAATGTCACGAACCCAACGTAAATACGACCAGGAATATAAGATCCAGGCTGTCAAACTTGCCAAAGAAATCGGCGGTGCTAAGGCAGCCAAAGAATTAGGTATCCCAGAAGGAACCATCCACACATGGCTGAAAGCAGTTAGAGCAGGCACATTGGATATTGGCGACGGTGCACATACTCCGGAAAGCGCGATGAGTCTTGCTGAGGAGCTTGCCATGCTCCGCAAACGCGTTAAAGATCAGGACAAAGAAATCCGGCGTCTGAAAGAGGAAAATGAATTTCTCGAGGAAGCAAGCGCTTTTTTCGCAGCCAGCCGTCGGAAGTCAGCAAGAACCAAAGAATGATGTTCATTGCCATAAAAACGAAAGACGGCGTGATTAAGGGAAAACTCTCATTCTATTGCCGGATGCTTGGCGTCAGCCGCCAGGGTTTCTACAAATATCTTGCTATTAAAGATCGCCCTTGGAAATATCAGGATCTTGCTGATGCCATGAGAGTGATCCATGCTGAGGATGAATGCAATGATACCTATGGACGTATTCGCATGTACCAAGCACTGCTCCTTAAGAATCCGACGGGAATCAAGATCCCCAGTGAACGAACCGTTTACAGGGTTATGGATGAAATAGGACTTGTCCATCGGCCAAAGCGCAAGCCAAATGGCATTACCAAGGCTGATCGGGAAGCACGTAAGTCAGATGATCTTCTGAAGAGAGAGTTCAAGGCTGATAAGCCACTTGAAAAATGCGTAACTGATATCACAGAAATCAAGGCAAAAGATGGAAAACTGTATGTTTCAGCCATCTTCGACTGCTTTGATTCCAGCGTTCTGGGACTGGCAATGGAAACAAACATGAAGGCAACTCTGTGTGAGCATACACTGGATAATGCCTATCTGGCGCATCCTGATCTGCGAGGTGCCATTGTGCACTCCGACAGAGGAAGACAATATACCAGTGAAACCTACCGTCAGGCGCTTTCTAAATATGGCATTATACAAAGCATGAACAGTGATGGTGGCAGGTGCCACGATAATGCTCGATGTGAAAGCATGTGGGCCAGAATGAAAAGCGAGCTTCTCTATGACCGCTACAATACGGAAAGCCTGACCACGGATGAGCTGAGAGTTCTTATTTGGAGATATTTCATCAGTTACTGGAACAACAGGAGGATCTGCTCTGCCAACGGTGGGCTTCCTCCTATGATTAAGCGTCAGAGATACTACCAATCTCTGGGCCTGGCTGCATAGGAAATGATATCTTTGAGATAAATGTGTCAACCAATATTGACAATATCATAATTTTAAATGCCTTTATATGAACACTTAAAGTGCAGAAAAACAAGCAATTTCATAAATGTTATTATTTTGAGCGCAAATGTAAAGCAATGTTGATAGAAAAAATTGTTTATTTTATTTAAAATTGCTCTTAAAGGAGGACACAAAATGGAAATTGGAAATAAAATCAACCAATTAAGGAAACTTTCGGGAATGACACAAGAACAATTAGCAGAAAAACTTAACGTATCCAGACAGACTATTTCCAAATGGGAGTCAGATAGCACTTCCCCTGATTTAGAAAGTATCGTTAAAATAAGCAGAATTTTTCATGTGTCATTAGATGATTTGCTAAAGGAAGGAGAAGCAGGTGTGGCAAACAAAACTGATGAGCAAATAACTTTAGAAGATTTGATGAAAATAAATCTTCATAACAGAAAAATGACGCTGTTGCTAATTAGTGGTCTGATTTTTATTATGGTTAGCATATTAAATTTCGCCTATGTAATTGCGCTACAAAGCACAACACTTAGTACCCAGTATATGCTATACCGATATATCGTTACAGGACAATACGAAAATGCCCCTATTGATTATATGCGGTTAATGATACCGTCTATTATTGCGGCAGCAATCGGAGTGATATTGTTCATAAGTTATACCATTGAAAGAAGAAAAAAAGGAGACTGAAAATATGTATAAGGCAAAGAAGTTTATTTCATATATGGCTTTATGTGTGTTAATCTTTTCTTTATGTGCATGTGGAGAAAAAGGTAGTGAAAACGTTGCTATTTATGGAGAAACTGTCGGAGAATTGGAAGATAATGAGCTTTTTGCAATTATTGATACAAATGCTTCTTTACCTGTTTTACTTGTTACCTCACAAGTATATAATGACGGTTTGGGAAATCAGGCAGCACTTAATTGTGATGTATATTATTTGATAGATAAAGAAGTTAAAAACATAGGAACAATAGAAAGTATGGGAACAGCATATCCTATCGCCTATGATGAAACAGGTATTTATGCTGCTTCCGGTCACGATATGCAGCGTTTTGAAATTGAAAAATCCGGTTCGCTCAGACTGGCAGAGGGGATTTATGAGCAATTTGACGAAAGTGGAAATGCTGCTTATACCATGAAAAAAGGAGAGGAAACAGATGTAATTACAGAAGAAGAATACTATGCAGCTTTTGAAAAATACAGCAATGCTACCATAGTAAATTTCTCTTATGGTGCATCGGACGCTGGCAAGGCAGAAGTGGTAACTAACAATGAGCTGGAACCCCGTCAAGGAAATATAGCAGAAGATGTCAATGTACTAGAAATTGTACAAGAGACAGCCTCGGAATTTGCAGTCAAAAAAATGGAAACTTCTTATTTTTGAAAGGCAGGACAATGAAATTTTTTATGCCGCTACTTTGGTAGAAAATGATTGTGCGCCGGAGATGATATTTTTACAAACGACTTACAGACAACACTTAAAGAATAGCAAACCCAGTCGAGCCAGTCAACGGCAAGATGAACGGCTCTTGCAGAGCCGCCGTTGACAGCCCCGCCCGGTTTTGCAGTTAGGCAGTCAAGGAGCGACAGCCTAAAGTGCTGCCGCCCCTTACTTTTATGATACAGCATCAACTTTGGAAGTATATCCTGATGCTGTATCAGAGGAACACAGTACACAAGTGAGTTATATCGTAAAGCAATCAGCAAATATGGCATTCTCCAAAGCATGAACAGTGCTGGCGGCAGATGCCACGACAATGCCAGATGCGAAAGCATGTGGGCAAGATTCAAAGAAGAATTACTTTATGGACGTTATGATACCACTTCAATGACAGTAGAACAGTTAAAAACACTCATCTGGAGATATTTCATCAGCTATTGGAATAACCGAAGAATCTGCTCTGCTAATGGTGGCTTACCTCCGATGATTAAGCGTCAACAATACTACGATTCATTACAGGAGGCAGCATAGGTCGAACATCCTTGAGAAAAAAGTGTAAACCAATATTGACAATATCATTATTTTTCTCTTCGTCAGAAAGAGCTTTCGAGAGCACGCGTTCGTGCAAAGCATTTAACTGTTTTTCAAATTCTTGTTCGTTCATTACAATTCTCCTTTGTATGTAAAAAGAGCCCTGGAATACAATTCCAAGACTCTTTCGCGACCGGACACCAGTCATTCGCTAATTAGTGGAATAATACCATTATGTGCAAGCCTTGTCAAGTTATTCCTAAAATTTATATTTTTGAAAAATTGCACCGGTGCAACAACATCAGAGTTTCTCGAATACCATAGTAGCCTGGATCCGGTCTCCGCCGCCGAAGCCGGTACTATTGGCAGAAGCGGTGGTAATAGTGTGGTGCAGGCGGTATCCCTTTGCAGCCTGGGCGTTGATCACATCCTCGAGCTCCTTCAGATTCTTGGATGCAGTTCCGATAAGTTTCTCCTTAAGTGTCACTTGTAATACTACATACTGATTCATAGTGATTCCCATTTCTTTTGTGCGCCCCGATCTCGATCATCTCTTTTACAAACTGAATGTCCTCCGGCTTCACTTTCCGTGAGGCATCGAAGAGGACCTTGTATTCCGGATTCTCGAAGAGAAACTGAGCCATGTCACGGGCTTCTGGATTGAGATAATAGCTATCCGGAATAATTTCAGTAGATTCTTTTTTTCCAATAAGGTAATTCATGTCGACATTGAGTAAATCACCCATGAGGTGTTTCCTTCCAATTAAATTAGTAGAGCTGCACTACAATAATTGTAGAAAACATATGTTCCCGTGTCAAGAAAAAAAGCAGCATTTTTTGACCTGGAACAATTACATAAAACCCAAAATTAGGTTTGACTTTCAAGAGATCTTGTCTAAGCAGAATGATGCTTTGTTGATAAGTACGTGAAAGAGGTGTGTGCGGATGACCAATTATAACAAGGTGCCCCGGGAGACTGAATAAAATAGTGAATACCTCCGATATACATGATAGAACAGGTAGACCCGGAAACAGGAACGGAGGCGCTTATGCAGGTCGGTGGAGTCGGAAGCGGACATGACACATATTCTCATCATGTAACATCATGTCTTCATGAACATGGGGCAAATACGGATACGGGCAGTATGGGGGCTAAGTCCGGAGCCGCGCAGACGGCGCAGATGGCTACAGAAGCCTTGCAGGAGAATTCTAAGGGAAACCTGTTGTCCTGGGTACAGAATATTGGGAATAGTGGAAAACAGCTCTTACAGAAGATCTGGGGAGACAGCAAAGAATCCAATGACGCGATAAGTTCACAGAAGGATGGCAGCGGTAATCATATCGCGGGTCAGGAGACGCTTGTTACGGGAAATTCTGTGGGCGTGAAGACTACGTTGAACAGGGCGGCGGTGGAGACGGCGGCTACCCATACGTATTTCCGGCCTGTGGAAGCAAAGGATGCCATGCCGGCGAATCCTTTTCAGAAAGTGCGTTATCAGGTACAGAAGGTAGCCAGAAAACTGATGGACCGGCTGCCGGGACGATTCCTGGGATCCCATAGCGGAGATTTCCTGCAGACAAAGCAACAGCATACTAAAGAGGATCTGCGGAAGAGAAGCCAGTACAAAGAGGACGATCAGGAGATCGAATGCATTCTTACGGATGAAAGCTACCTGACAGATTCCTATAATCGAAAGGGAGAATACAGCCATCTTACTACGGATAAATAGGATGTGGTGGAATTTTTCGAAAAATTTCAAAAATTTTCTTGACAGTTTGGCATTCATCATGTAATATAGTCTTTGCTGTGAGACACACAGCAGACATTCATCAGATTGCGGATGAATGTCAACACAATTAATTTCATACCTTCAAGATACAGGTTTTGACCTGTACATTATGCGCGAGTGGCTCAGCGGTGGAGCACCTCCTTGCCAAGGAGGGGGTCGCGGGTTCGATCCCCGTCTCGCGCTCTCATGAATAAAAGAACGATACCGAATGGTATCGTTCTTTTATTTTCGAGCCCTGCCAGGGCTCGAAAGTTCGATGTCTACGCTCCGCTCCGGTCAGCACTTCTTTCTAATAAATTCTGTGTTTCGCAATACCTGTGTCTGATCGTACAGTGGGTGACATAATATATCGGGGTTTGTATTTTTCTAAAATGATGAATGGGAAAGCCACTGGTGACTTTCCCATTCTATTTTCTATTCTACTATGATATGTAACATTCCATTTTCATCTTCTGTTACTATTGTTCCACCCAATTCACCATTTTCATACATTCTTAATAATATCCTGTTTTCAGCCATACGATATTCCTGATGGTTGGCTCCTGTGAATAGGGAACCATCAGGTAAGTAATCTCCTACGTGGAAGACTTCTCCATATCGTGGGGAGCCTTCTTTCATGTAAACGGCATAGCTTTCTTCGGAACCTGCTCCTTTGCCAGTGTCGTAAACCCAGCACCAACCTATAGTTCCATCTGCTCCTTGAGATTGTGCATATCCCGTCCACGGTTCATAACCACCATATTCTTCTGTCACTTCATTAAATTCTTGTTTTCCAAGGGCAAAGGCGATGTCTCCATCTATGTTGGTTGCCTTGGGATCTACATCCTCCGGATTTACATCAGGATAAATGATGTTCTCGGCAATTTCATCCATTAAACTACCATCACCTGCTACATGATAATACATGAATGACATTGTCGTAAATAATCTGACCGCTTCACCTTTTGTAATTGCTGCATCCCAATCTTCTAAGTCTGATTCTGAAATTAACTCCATATTAGTAGCTATTTCAAATGCTTTATACATATCAGATGGAACTCCCTTACCAGGATCAGAGATTGCATCTGAAAAACTGATGTCTCCTGCATCGGATACGGTGGATATTACTACATCTTCAAGATAGATGTTGTTTTTAAAACCATGTTTATCCATATATGTCTGGTAGTCTTGGCTATAATAGTTTGCTAACAGATAAATGTACTCTCCTCTTGACATTGCTGACGTAAAAGTCTCTTCATTTAAACCAGTCGAAGTATTCACATAGGCATATTCATCCATTGGTGCGGCAAAATTGGTATATTGTGTTTCTCCTACTTTTGCTGTGAAGTCACTGTCTGTTTCTGGTGCCTGTGCTTCATTTACCTGAGTCATTGCTCTCATTATTAACGTCATTGCCTGTGCTCTTGAAAGGGGGACATCTCCATCAAACTGTCTTTCTTCTTGGTCTGGAAGCAATTCAAAGTAGGCATTGATCGTTGCATAGGGAGCATTCGCATAATCTGCATCTATATCTGCATAATATTCTATTGACATTTCACCAAGCTTTAAAACAGACGACAGTACCATCATATAGCCTCGAAAGTATTGATTTTTTATTGCTAAAAGCAACGTGATATTCTGGTCTGGCTGTGTTGTTAATGGATTCGTGTATAAGTTACCCTCTTTGTTGCCTGTGGTTCCTGTTACTTCTACATATTCCTCAAAGGCTGCTCTTAACTCCGGATGTGTTTCTAAACTTGAGAGTGGAATCCAGGGGAGTGACTCCGTTTTTGATTCTTCTGTTTCTGTTTCCTCCGGCACTGTGGTTTCTGCCTGTGCGGATTCAACAGTAGCAGTGATGGATTCATTGCCGGATGTGGTTTCCTGCTTGCCACAGGAAGCAAAAGATAAAATATATACGGTTATCAAGGTTAAAATAGTTGTTTTTTTCATAAATACTCCCATCTGTTATTTTTTTCATGGGTTAATGGTATTGTACCACAGAAGGGGGAATAACGCTATAACGTTTATTATGTGTGATGCACATGACCGCGGGACCAGACTTTACTGGGCTGGGCTTTGTAGGTGGGGCGGCGGAACAGGAGGCTTCTGAGAGCCGGGCCGTTAAAAGGAAAGAGGGGCCAGAAGTAGCTGAAGCCCGCGAAGGTCGGGGTAGTCAAAATAGAGACTGTCACCAGTGTCAGACCGATAAGGAATCCCGGCAATCCCCAGAGCCCTGTTGTGACGACCAAAAGAATACGGTAGATCCGCAGAGCATCAGCAAATTCGATACTGGAGAGGGACAGATTCGCCAGCATGGTGACAGCAGCATAGAAGAGGACTTCCGTGGAGGCCCAGTTAAGACTGACAGCAATGTCACCGATTAATAGTCCGCCGACAATGGACAGAGCACCGGAGACGCGGCTGGAGCTGAGTGCCGCTGAATACTTGAAAAGATCCAGCAGGAACTCCACCGCCAGCACATAGAAAAAAAGACGGAAGGGTGACAGATCGCTGACGGGTGTGAGCTGCAGCGAGGCAGTAATCTCGGGATAGTAGGCGGAGAGAAGTAAAAATACCGGAAGGAGTAGGAGACTGACCGGAATGCACAGGAAGCGTATCATGCGGAAATAAGTTCCGGTCAGAGGATTGTTGTAATAGTCCTCCGGACTCTGGGTAAACTGGAAGATCGTACCGGGAAGCAGCAGAACGGCAGGGGAGTTGTCCACGATGAGCAGAATATGCCCTTCGCACAGATAGCTGCAGGCCACATCGGGCCGTTCCGTCAGCTGGATACTGGGCAGAGGATTCCACCAGCGTTTTTTGATCAGGAGTTCTTCCAGACTTTTGCTGCCCATGGTCAGGGAAGTGATCTGTAATTGGGAAAGCTTTTTCTTTAAGGTATCTAATAATTCCTCATTGACCTGATCCGCCAGATAGGCGATAGCTACATCCGTGCGGCTTTCTGCACCCAGAGAACAGATAGAGAATGTCAGTTTCGGAGAACGCACCCTCCGGCGGATCAGATTGGTATTGAACAACAACGTCTCCACAAAACCGTCCCGGGCACCACGGGTGATCCGTTCGGTGTCAGGTTCGGAAATGCTGCGGACAGGATAGGTACGGACATCGATGATCACGGCCTGTGCAAAACCTTCTACCAGAAGGACAGAGGGGCCACTGAGAATATTTTGCAGAATCGTATCTATAGAGGAAGTCAGTGACACCTGGGCATACCCCAGTTTGCTCTGCACATAGCGAGGAAGATCCCGGATTTCGGAATCCAGTGTATAGAGGGGGTCCTGCAAGTCGGAAAAAATTTGTTGAAGGATCTCCGTCTTACAAAAACCATTGACACCGATCCAGTAAGCCGGCGTATTTCCCAGCTTCAGGTCACGGGTGATCAGGTCAAAACTGTCATCCAGTGGCAGCAGAGCGTGGAAAAGTGCTGTATTTTTGGATAGATTTGTGGATAAGGAGCGTTGTACCATAGTGGGAAATCCTTTCTGATTACTTGCATAGACTGCCAAACAGGTATATGGTATTATTATTCAGATAGATTCCCCAGGTTTTTCGGAACTATACGGATCAGTGGTATAATTGACACAACCCCAGCAGGATCAACAATAAACCTGAGACGGGATCCGTATATTCCCCGATCTGCTGCAGGAAAGCAGACCTGCCCAGACGGCTTCCGAAAGCCAGAAATCCGAAGGAGCAGAAAAAGGTGGACACCGATGCCGGAAGGAAAGGAAGTCCCGTAATACTGGCGGAGAAACCGATGCCGATATTGTTCATGGAAAGGGCACAGCCCAGCGCCAGTATCTGCGACAGGGATAATTCCCGGTGCCCGACAAATTTTTTCTTTTTCTGGCACAGATTATTATCCGGGGAAAAATTGCAGCACCATCTGGAAAGCAGCCATTTTCCCACGTAGTAAAGACCGAAAAGGATCAGTACACTGCTTCCGATCCGGGTACCGATGCCGATGGGAAACAAGGGTAACAACAGGTTGCCAAGACCTATAGAGATCACAGTCCCGATCAGGGTGACTGTGCTGATCAGCAGATTATGTCTGGCAGGCAGAGGGACTTTCTGGAGGCCCAGAGCCATACCTACCAGAAGGGCATCCAGACTGGCTGAGATGCCGAAGAGCAGAGGGGGCAGAATAGACATAACATGCTCCGTAGAAAATATTCTTAATTTTACTATATTCCCCTGAAATTATTTTGTGAGGTTGTGGGGCAAAGGAACAAATGAGTATGGAAGTAAAGAGAAAACTGAGTGAATTCCTAAAAAGAGAGACGGTTCTGACCGTAGCGATCCTGCTGACAATAGTGTCCGCGGTGATGATTCCGCCGGACAGAGAATATGCAGGATATATTGATTTCCGCACACTTTCGATCCTTTTCTGCCTGATGACGGTGATGGCAGGCTTGCAGAAACTGGGTGTTTTCCGTAATATTGCAAAAACGCTGTTGCGGCATACACAGAATACCATACAGTTGGCAGAGGTATTGGTACTTTTGTGTTTCATTTTCAGTATGATCATCACCAATGATGTGTCATTGATCACGTTTGTACCGTTTACCTTCATTGTGCTGCGGCTGACAGGCGAAGAAGCTGTGAAAAAACTGGCAGTACCTGTGATCGTTCTGCAGACGATAGCTGCCAATCTGGGAAGTATGCTGACGCCGATCGGAAATCCGCAGAATCTGTATTTATATGGGAAAACACAGATGTCCGTTGGAACATTTATACTTTTGATGCTGCCTTATTCTCTGGTGTCACTGCTTTTACTGATGATCTGCGTGGTAATTGTGGCAAAACGAAGCGGAATCGAAGTCCGGGGAGCAGAAGTTTTGCTGACAGAAGATGAGAAGCTGGAACAAAAGAAATATTTACTTCCGGCATATTTGCTGTTATTTGTGTTGTGTCTGCTGACTGTGGCTCATATGATTCCTTATCCGGTGACATTGGGAACTGTGGCATTGGCGGTTCTCCTTTTAGATCGTGGTACTCTTATAAAAGTGGATTATTCGCTTTTGCTGACGTTTGTGGGTTTCTTTATTTTTATAGGAAATATGGGAAGAATGCCTGCTTTCTGTGATTTCCTGCAGAAGATCATCGGAGGTAGAGAAGTGATGACAGCCGTGATTGCCAGTCAGGTGATCAGTAATGTTCCGGCGGCCCTGCTGTTATCCGGATTTACGGAAAATATAACGGCATTGATCATCGGTACGAATCTGGGAGGGCTGGGGACGCTGATCGCATCCATGGCCAGTCTGATCTCCTATAAACAGGTGGCCAGACAGATTCCGGGAGAGAAAAAGAAGTATTTTGGATGGTTTACCATAGCAAATATCGTTTTTTTAATGATATTGGTATTGGAAAACTGTCTGCTGTAACTATAGAAAGCAGTCTGTCTGCCGGGAAAGGCAGAAAAGATGGCAATAACTAAAAAATAATCTGGGAGGTATTCGTCATGACAGAAGATATGACAATCATTGCAGAAGAGGCTTATCTGGCGGCCAAGGAGATCTTGGAAAAGGCGAGGCTGGAGCAGGGAGAGTTGTTTGTGGTAGGCTGTTCTACCAGTGAGGTGGGAGGTGCTACTATCGGTACCTATTCCAGCCCGGAGCTGGCGGAGATGGTCTTCGGCGGTATTTACCAGGCCACGCAGGAAGCCGGGGTATATCTGGCTGCGCAGTGTTGTGAGCATCTGAACCGTGCACTGATTCTGGAAAAAGAGGCTGCGGTAAAATATGGTTATCCCATGGTAAATGTGGTACCTCAGCCTAAGGCAGGCGGATCTTTTGCGACGGCGGCGTATAAAGCCTTCGAGCATCCGGTGGCTGTGGAACATATTCAGGCGGCAGCAGGAATGGATATCGGGGATACGCTGATCGGAATGCATCTGAGAGATGTGGCAGTACCGGTGCGCCTCCGGTCCGGACAGATCGGAGACGCCCATGTGGTATGCGCCCGCACCAGACCGAAATTCATTGGTGGCGGCAGAGCGGTTTATGACGAAGAATTATTGTAAAGAAATGATATGTGGCTATTTCTGTGGCATTCCGCGGAAGTAGTCACGGATCCAGCGTCCGGATTCATTGAAATCATCGTCGGTCCAGTCGGAAAGTGCCGTGCTGCAAGCCTTGAAGACGCTGCTGCTTTCGTCTTTGTTGGCGAGATTCCAGCAACAGAAGCTGATCTGGTACTTGTTCAGCAGATCCAGCCATTTGGTAGTGGAAACAAAATCATTAGCACCATTGCCGGAGGCATCGCACATGCCAAATTCGCTGACAAATACCGGAAGCCCGTTCTGAACACAGGTCTCTAAGCGGTTCCGCAGGTCGTCTTTATGGGTGCCTGCGTAGAAATGCAGCGTATACATTACATTGCTGTCATCCAGCGGAGAAGCGGCAGCCTTGTCGATCTCCTGACTCCAGGTTGGTGTTCCCACGAGAATTACGGCATCCGGCTTCTGCGCCCGGATCACCGGGATGACTTCTTCTGCGTAAGACTTGATGCTGTCCCAGGAAGTACCGCCGTTGGGTTCATTGCAGATCTCATAGAGCACATTGTCGTTGTCGGCAAAAACTTCCGCCATTTCCCGGAAAAAGGCGATCGCCTCATCTTTGTTCTGGTTCGGATCACAGTCACTTAAAATATGCCAGTCCACGATCACATACATTCCCAGCTCCGTAGCGTAGGATACGCCATCTTTTACCAGCTGTTTCAGCTGTTCTTTGTCTCCACCGGCACAATAGCCGCCGTATTCCGCCGTATACATGGCGAGGCGGATACAGTTAGTATTCCAGTCGTCCCGCAAGGTACGGAGGGAATCATAATTGATATACTGGGGGAACCAGGCAATACCGTGGGTGGACATACCGTAGAGCTGGACAGTGTTCCCGTCTGCATCGGTCAGCTTCCCGTTCTCCACATGGAGGGCACCGTGCTGTCCGAAGGGCGTGGATGCCTTATCTTTGTCAGCCTCGGAAGTTACATCCGCAGGCTGTGTGGATTGCGTTCCGGGAGCATCGGGGGCCGGTGTCTGTTCGGATGCAGCGGTGCTTTCGTTAACGGTTTCTGTGATGGCGGCAGACGCTTCGGGGGAAGCAGATGTTGCGGCTTCATTTGACGTATCCTGCCTGCCACAGCCGGCGAGAGCACAGGTGCCTAAGGCTGCCAGTACGGCACAGCTGAGTGTTTTTCTGAAAATAGACATAATAACCTCTTTTCCTATTTGTTTGAGAATAAACGAATGAAAATACAAACAATGGGTTACCTTTAAAACTAAAAACAAGCACTTACAACAAATATTATAATTGTGTCTGTGTAGCTTGGCAAGAAATGATTGCCCCCGAATAGGAGCTGTGATACAGTTAATGGGAACAGAGTTCGGAATAGAGGACAGAGATGGAGGAAACTTATGCTTCCGCAGTCATTTACAGAGAGAATGCAGGGACTTTTGGAATCGGAATATGAAGAGTTCCTGGCAAGCTTTGAGCATGAAAAATATCAGGCATTGCGTCTGAATCCGTTAAAAAAGGATGACATGTCTGTCATAACAGAAAAAGTTAAGCAGACTTTTCAGCTGCAGCCGGTTCCCTGGGCGGAGAACGGATATTACTATACCAAAGAGGACCAGCCGGGAAAACATCCCTGGCATGAAGCGGGACTTTATTATATTCAGGAACCCAGTGCCATGGCACCTGTGACACTACTGTCACCACAGCCCGGAGAGCGGATCCTCGATCTATGTGCTGCTCCCGGAGGGAAAAGTACCCAGATCGCATCAGCGATGGAGGGAGAAGGACTGCTTGTCACGAATGAGATCCACCCGGCGAGGGCGAAAATACTCTCGGAGAACGTGGAGCGCATGGGCATCCGCAACGCCTGTGTATTGAATGAGACGCCGGAGCACCTGGCGGATATTTTCGAGGAATATTTTGACCGGATCCTGGTGGATGCACCCTGCTCCGGAGAGGGAATGTTCCGGAAGAATGAAGTGGCCTGTGAGGAATGGAGCCCGGAGAATGTACAGCTCTGTGCGGACAGACAGGACGGCATTCTGGAATGTGCCGCCCGGATGCTGGTACCCGGCGGCAGACTGGTGTATTCTACCTGCACCTTTGCACCTGCGGAAAATGAGGGAAGTATCAGCCGTTTCCTGGCAAAGCATGAGGAATTCGAGATTGTCCCCATAGATAAAAAAACACTGGGGATCCCGGAGGGGTGTGACGGTATTCCGGGCTGTGTGGAGAACCCGGTGCCGGGTATCGAAGGCACCTTGCGCCTGTGGCCCCATAAGTTACGTGGCGAGGGGCATTATGCCGCAGTATTACAGAAAAAGGGAGAGCTTCCGGAAGGCTGTCAGCCGGTGAGTGCCACCGGACCAGAGAAGGGAATTCCGGCGAAGAATCTGACAAAGGACTGGGCAGAGTATTTTAACTTCGCAAAAGAGACTTTTTCGGAGGAGCAGACGATCAAAGCAGGACTATGCACTGCCGGAGAAGGCTTTCTGGCATTTGGTGATAACCTGTACCGCATGCCGGAGAGAATGCCCGGGTTGAAAGGACTGAAGGTATTGCGTCCCGGACTGCATCTGGGCACCTTGAAAAAGAACCGTTTTGAACCGGCGCACGCGTTAGCACTGGCACTGCGCCCGGAGGATGTGAAGCATGTGTGGAAGCTGTCTGAGGAGGAAGCCGCTGCTTATCTGAAGGGACAGACTTTTTCCGCGGAAGGCGAGAAGGGCTGGTATCTGATCTGCGTGGACGGCTGTAGCCTTGGCTGGGGGAAGCTGGCCGGAGGCGTCATGAAGAATCATTATCCTAAAGGACTGAGAAAGTGATTAGGTAATAGAGATGCAACGGTATAGATTAACATCCGGAACAACGGTTAGGGGGATGACAGAGGAATAGGTTATGAAAACGGAAATATTATATGAAGATAACAGCATACTGGTGATTCGCAAACCGGCAGGGCTGGCGGTACAGTCCGCCGGGATCGGACAACCGGATGTGGTCAGCGAGTTGAAATCCCATCTTGCAAAGCTTCCCGACACAGGGAGGCTGGGACCGGGAAAAGGAGAGCCATATCTGGGCATAGTCCACAGACTGGATCAGCCGGTGGAGGGTGTGCTGGTATTCGCCAAAGAGAAAAAGTCGGCAGCAGTTCTGACGAAACAATTGTCGGCGGGCACATTGAATAAACAGTATTATGCGGTACTCTGTGGATATCCTGATGCTTCGGAAGGGGAGCTTGTGGATTATCTACGGAAAGAGGGCAGCGTGGCAGTGGCAGTCACCGGCAGAGAGATGAATTTTCCGGACGCAAAGATCGCAAAACTGCATTATAGCATTTTGGAGAAAATTAATCAGCCTATGCCGCTGGCACTGGCAGATGTCTGCATTGAGACCGGACGGTTCCACCAGATCCGCGTGCAGTTTGCCCATGCGGGATGGCCGTTGTTGGGAGATACCAAATACGGGAACACTACAGTCGCCGGAACGGCGGGGAGTCCGGCATATCGCGGCGTGGCACTTTGCGCATATTCTCTGGATTTTACCCATCCCGGCAACGGCAAAAAGATGTCATTCCGGGTGAAACCGCAGAATCCTGCATTTGAAAAATTTACAAAAATTCCTTCGGAGGATATTTTCGAAGGATAAAAAAGCCTGTCCGGCACACACTAATCCCAAAAAGGAAGTGTGCGGCATGGATTGGGGAGAATTTGGCAAAAACATAATAGGAAAAAAGATGATAGTACTGCTTCTGGTAACGGGGGCAGTCTATTTTTTTCTGCAATATCTGACACCTCTGTCGGCACCGGTACTGTTGGCCATGCTGTTTGTCACAATTTTTGGGCCAATGATGAAGCGGATGAATCAGCGTCTGCATTTTCCCAGACCCCTCAGTGCCATAGTGCTTCTCATCGTGGCAACAGTGTTGCTGGTGGGGTTACTCTGGATTCTGGTGTCCTGGATGCTAGGCAGCCTGCCGGTATGGATCGGCAATCTGGAACTGCGGGAGCAGGAGTGGCTGGAAGCCGTCCGGGGGCTGTGTCGCAGCGTGGGAGAGATTATTGGTGTGGACACTGCGTATCTGGAAAATACGGTCAGTGGCAGACTACAGGAGGGGCTGGATTCACTGGAAGAAAATATTCTGCCGGGAATGCTTTCCCAGTCTATGCAGTATGTGCAGTGGTTCGCGGAACTGGGAGGATTTCTGGTGACGTTTTTGATCGCTTCGGTGCTGCTGGCGAAAGACTATGACGGTATTATGAACCGTCTGCTGGATCAGGAGGCCTGTCATGTACTTCTGGAGGTGATCTGCGGGATCGTCCGTTATATTGCCACTTTTGTAAAGGCCCAGGGGATCATTATGACCACGATTGCCATGACAGCCGCGATTACGTTAGGGATCGCGGGGATAAAGCATGGAGTGCTGTGGGGGATCCTGGCGGGGATTTTAGATGCGCTGCCTTTTATCGGAACGGGAGTGGTACTGGTTCCGCTGGGCATGTTTCAGATCCTGGATGGCAACTGGGGCCGGGCGCTGGTCTGTGGTGTATTGTATGTGGTCTGCATTTTTCTGCGGGAGGTCATGGAGCCTCGTCTCATCGGCAGGAAAATAGGGGTATCCCCCATAGCAGTGCTGGTGTCGTTGTATGCCGGAATCCGGCTGTTTGGCGTCTGGGGGATTATCAAGGGGCCATTGGGATTTGTGCTCATCTATGAGACTTATCATAGCCTGGCCCGTATGTATGACCGGCAGCGGGAGCAGGGCCGGCGGGAATGAGAAAAGATTGACGAAAGAAGTGGCGAAAGCTATCATAAAAGTATTAGATGAAGCATGCTTTGGAGAGATGGACCTATGGCAAAAAATACAAAAGGAAAAAAAACAGTGGAATCAGTGGCGGAGACGTTGTGCAGCTTCAGCCGCTTCCTGTGTGATCTTGTGATCGGTATTTATCTGTTTGTGATATTGGCTGTACTGCCGTTGTACAACAGGGGCTATGCCCAGATCGGAACAGACAAGGAGAATTTTTTTATTAAGACTATGACTTATGTGGGGAAATGTCTGCTTCCGGTATTTGTGTTGTGGCTGATCCTTCGCCTCATTGTGGCAAAGCAGAAACAGGAGCTTCCGGAATTTCGGACTATTCCGAAAAGAATCTGGCAGGCTTTGAACACCACGGATAAATTTGCTGCTCTATACGGGATTGCCGTGGTAATGTCCTATGTGTTTACCCGGTATCGGGAGGAGGCACTGTGGGGGACGGCATCCTGGCGGATGGGGATGTGGACCCAGCTGGGAGCGGTCATTGTATATTTTATGATCTCACGGATGTGGCAGAGAAACGACTGGATCGTGATCCTGACATTGCCGGTGTCGACCATAGTTTTTTTCCTCGGATATATGAATAAATTCGGGCTGTGCCTTGTAGATAAGGAGATCATCAATTCCTCCTTTATTTCTACCGTGGGAAATATTAACTGGTATTGCGGTTATCTGGTGACGGTGCTGTTCGGTGGAATTTATCTGTTATGGTGGATGGGATCGGAGATCACTTGGAAGAGAGCGCTGCTGATGGGGTATGTGACGATTGGTTTTGCTTCTCTGGTAACCCAGGGCAGCAGCAGTGGTGTTGTAACTTTAGCCGTAATGCTGTTTGTATTGTTTGGCATGTCTGTGAAAGATGGCAGAAAAATGGAATGCTTCTGGCAGGAAATGACATTGTTATCGGTGGCATGTCTGATCACATATATTCTGCGGAGCTGCAATGTGCTTTCGCAGGAACTGCCAATGGAAAAAGTGACGGATATCCTGACGTTTTCCGCAATGAGTGTAATTATGACGATCGTGTCAGTAGTGGTACTGTGGCTGGTACATACCAGCAATAACAGAAATCAATACTGTGGGAAACTTTTTTGGGGCATCTATCGGATATTGTGCGTAGCACTGCCGGTTGTGAGCGTGGCATTATTAGCGTTTATCCTGGCGAATACGCTGTTGGGCGGAAAACTGACGTCCTTTCTGACGGAGACAGCAGGTGACGGGGGTAGCAACTGGCTGGTGTTCAGCGCGGCCTGGGGCAGCAACAGGGGAGCCACCTGGTCGACGGGAGCCAGATGCTTCTGGGAAGCAGATCTGTTACATAAGATTTTCGGCGTAGGGCCGGATTGCATGTATGCGTTTCTGTCGAATGAGGCCAGCCCGGAGTTGCAAAATATGGTGTATGATTTCTTCTATGGAAACCGCCTCACTAATGCACATAATGAATGGCTGACGATCCTGGTGGATATAGGAGTGCTAGGGCTGGTCAGTTATGCGGGAATGATGATCTCAGTAATCCGTAATTTCCTGCATGCCGGGAAAAAGTCGATGCTGGTGGGAGCCTGCGGGTTCTGTGTGCTGGCCTATACGGTGAACAATATGTTCAGCTTCCAGCAGGTGATGAATATTTCGACGGTGTTTGTGATTATGGGGATTGGAGAGAATTTGCGGCGTTCAGCCCGTGATTGAACTAGTGAAAGTTGAATTTGCGGTCTCCGCTCCGCTTCGGTCGGTCTAGGCCGAGGTCCCCCGGACCTCGTGGGTCTCCGCTCCGCTTCGGTCGGTCCAGGCCGAGGTCCCCCGGACCTCGTGGGTCTCCGCTCCGCTTCGGTCGGCTCAAAGCCGAGGTCCCCCGGACCTCGTGGACCCTCTGCACCCGAACGGTGTGTCCGAACCAGTTAGAGGTCGTAAGTTTGAATAGTTGCAAGAACAAAAATACTCCCTCACACATGTGTGAGGGAGTATTTTTAGTCGTCGCGACAAGATTCGAACTTGCGACCTCTGCGTCCCGAACGCAGCGCTCTACCAAACTGAGCCACGCGACGATGTGAACATTAATTGCGTCAACATTAAAATAATAAATAAAAACCCATTGATTGTCAAGCAAAAAACGAATATGATAGAAGAAAAAGTTGCAAAAACGATAAAATCACGAAATCAAGAGAGGAAATTCTATGTATAATACAATCGTTACATTGAAAAAAGGAGAGGGCAGAACTCTGAAAGCCGGGGGGATGTGGGTCTTTGACAATGAGATCGCATCCATTATGGGAGATTTTGAGAATGGTGATATTATAGCTATCCATGATTTTGACGGCTACTTCATGGGATATGGCTATATTAATACCAACTCCAAGATCACGATCCGTCTGCTGGCGCGCAGGAAGGATACGGTGATCGATGAGGCATTTTTTGAGCAGAGGGTACGGGATGCCTGGAATTACCGCAAGGAGACTATTGATACCTCCAGCTGTCGTCTGATCTTCGGAGAGGCGGATTTCCTGCCGGGTATTGTCATTGATAAATTCTCGGATGTACTGGTAGTGGAATCTCTGGCATTGGGAATCGATAAGTGGAAGCTTGTGATCATTGATGCTTTGAAGAAAGTACTGGCGGAGGATGGCATTGTAATCCGCGGTGTCTACGAGCGGAGTGATGCCAAGGTACGCTTACAGGAGGGTATGGAGCGTTATAAAGGCTTCATCGGCGAACCGTTTGACACGAAAGTAGAGATCGTGGAGAACGGTGTGCATTACATGGTGGATGTAGAGGACGGACAGAAGACCGGATTTTTCCTGGATCAGAAGAATAACCGTGCCGCCATTCATCGTTTCTGTAAGGATAAAAAGGTGCTGGACTGCTTCACACACACCGGCTCCTTTGCATTGAACGCGGGAATTGCCGGAGCGAAGAGTGTTCTGGGTGTGGATGCTTCCCAGCTGGCTGTGGATCAGGCAACGGAAAATGCGAAGCTGAACGGACTGGAAAATACGGTAAGCTTCCGATGTGCAGATGTCTTCGAGTTATTGCCGGAGCTGGAAGCGCAGGGCGAGAAATATGATGTGGTGATCCTGGATCCGCCCGCTTTTACCAAGTCCCGCAATTCCATCAAAAATGCCGTAAAAGGATATCGTGAGATCAATCTTAGGGGCTTAAAGTTGGTGAAAGACGGCGGATTCCTGGTAACTTGTTCCTGCTCCCATTTCATGGATCCTGAGCTTTTTGCCAAAACAATCCGGGAAGCTTCTCATGGTGCGCATAAGCGTCTCCGCCAGGTAGAATTCAAGACACAGGGCCCGGATCATCCGATCCTGTGGGCAGCGGACGAGAGCTATTACCTCAAGTTCTACATTTTTCAGGTGGTGGATGAAAAGTAAGTGGCTGAAAGTGACGGAAATTTTTGATTTAAACAAATCTGAAGTTGTGGAGGTAATTATCAATGAGAAATATTTACGATAATAGTGAATTTTTTGCCGCATATGCGGAAATGGGAAGAAGCAAAGATGGTCTGAAAGCTGCTGGAGAGTGGCATCAGTTGCAACCGTTATTCCCTAAATTACAGGGAAAAAAAGTTTTGGATTTAGGATGTGGTTACGGTTGGCATTGCAAATATGCCGCACAAATGGGAGCTACTGAAATTCTTGGTATTGATAGTAGTCAAAAAATGATTGCAAAAGCAGTAGCTGATAACTCTGATGACAAAATCAAGTATAAAGTTTGCGGTGTTGAAGAATACATTTATCCTGAAAATACTTATGACCTAGTTGTTTCTAACCTGGTACTGCACTATATCGAAAATTTAGCTAATGTTTATCAAAAGGTGTATTGCACATTAAAAGTAGGTGGGTATTTCCTATTCAATATTGAACATCCGACTTTCACCGCAGGTGTTAATGAGGATTGGATTTATGATGAAAATGGGAAACCTAAATATTGGCCAATCGACAATTACTATTACACAGGCGAAAGAGAAACCAATTTTCTTGGTCAACGAGTAATTAAACAGCACCACACATTAACGCAGATATTGAATCCACTTATAAAATGTGGTTTTCAAATTGAGGCTATTGAGGAAGCAATGCCTCCGGCAGATATGATGGGTATGCCGGGAATGTGTAATGAAATGCGTAGACCTATGATGTTGTTGGTTAAGGTTAAAAAGGTTTAATAAACAACTTCAAGTTTGTATATGAGATTTACAGATAGTGAAAAATAGTGTAAAAATAGTGAAATAATAATGGAAAAAAGCTTTCCTTTTGAATATAATAATATTGAAAAGGAGGGCTTTTTTCATGATTAAGGTAACTTTAACGAACGAAATATTAAAGTATATTACGGAAATCGAGCAAAACCGATATAAAGTATCTTCCATCAAGCTGTCCCAAACCGTTATGAATAAGCTGCGTAAGAACTCAAAGAAAAAAAGTACTTATGCTTCAAATAAGATAGAAGGCAATCCTTTATCGGAAAAACAGGTCGATGAGGTGATTGAGAATGATGAAAGAAAGCATTATTTGAAACCGGAGCAGGAAGTCCGAAATTACTTTCTTGCATTGAATTTTCTGGAAAAAAAGATAACTAAAAAAGAGACATTCTCTAAAAAACTTATTTTGGACGTACAGAAATTGGTAGAAAAAGGGGCATCCAAGGAAAAAATCGGATTTAGAGGACCTATGCCACCGGGAGTGTTATTTGCCGTATATGACTCTAAGACAGGAAGACCGGATTATATTCCCCCGGAATATTGTGATATTCCGAATCTGCTGGACGAATTGGTAACGTATGTAAATACGACCGACGATCATCCACTAATCGTAGCTGCAGTGGTACATTACCAATTAGTAACTATACATCCTTTTGAAGACGGCAATGGCAGAACCGCAAGATTACTTTCCGGCTACATTATGGATTTAAACGGATACGGATTTAACGGAATCGGATCGTTGGAAGAATATTTTGCCTATGATATCGATGAATATTATGAATCCATCCAGATGGGACTTCCTGCATTATATTATTCCGGAAGAGATAATCCGCCCCATCCGGAAATCTGGATCAACTATTTTCTGAGGATGGTAAAGCTATACTCTGGAAAGGTTTGTGATCTGCAGATGGCTTCCAATGAGGAAGATGTTGCTGCAAGTTTATCGTTCCTGAAAGGAAAGGAAAAGGAACTTTTGAGACTTTTGATCATGGATTATAAAGGGGAATTTACACCGATTGAAGTCAGCAGGAAACTGTCCGTCACGAACAAAACAATTATTAACAGATTAGCTGTTTTGGTGAAAAATGGTTTTGTAGTTCCCATACTGGTCAACCAGAGGATCCGATCCTATGAATTAAGCAAATTTACCAGAGACAATGAAGAAGAAATCATGAAAGCTATTCTTTGAAACTGATGTTGCTTAAATAGAAATAGAGATCTGTTTGTTCCTCATTTGTCATATGATAAGATGGGATAAATAAATCGGTATTTGTGGAGGGTGAAGTTATGGGATTACTTGATAGGTTAAAACTGAATAAAACCAAAGATTTCTTTGAATGGTTAGATTTGATTTTGAAGAATGAATTGAATAGTGAAATAAAAGCAATTAACTTTAATTTATATG
>OHLJ01000125.1_pt1 | contig 52138 bp, 40 predicted proteins | sample 1568991 | NCBI WGS metagenome assembly OHLJ01 (sample SAMEA3879601, study PRJEB24766) | human gut metagenome | biome: human-associated habitat; feature: feces | place: USA | collected 1985/1987
CTCTGTCGTTTTCCAGATTCACCTGACCGAGTGCCTGTTTTAAGAAGGCTGCTGCGATATCCATTGCGGTGTAATCGGAATCATTGACCTGCTTTTCGATGATCTCGATCATCTCTTTTAAATCCTCATTCTCAATGATCTCACCGATTCCCTGCATTACTTTCTCTGCCTTGATCTGTGCCACATCATCCGAAGATGGGATTGGCATTGCAAGGATCTTGGTCTTGCAGTAACGCATGATATCTTTTAACTTGTAAACCTCTTTTCCTTTTACAAAAGTGAAAGCACGTCCGGTACGACCTGCACGTCCGGTACGTCCGATACGGTGTACATAATACTCGTCATCCTGTGGAATATCATAATTGAATACTGCTTCCACATCATCAACGTCAATTCCTCTCGCAGCAACATCTGTTGCGATCAGAATCTCCACACGTCCGGAGCGGAATGCCTTCATGACACGGTCACGCTGTGCCTGCTTCATATCGCCGTGAAGCCCCTCTGCCATATAACCGCGGCTCTTTAACTCCTCGGAAAGCTCGTCCACCATTTTCTTTGTATTACAGAATACGAGGGAAAGCTTTGGATTGTAGTAATCTAACAGTCTTGTCAGGACTTCGGTCTTGTCCTTGCGTTTGACATCATAATAATACTGCTCGATGCTTGGCACGGTCAGTTCTTTTTTTACCACCTTAATGGTCACTGCGTCATGCTGATATTTCTTTGTGATGTCTAAAATCGGCTTTGGCATGGTCGCAGAAAACAGAACCGTCTGTCTTCCCTCTTCCGGGATATATTCCAAAATCGTCTCGATATCCTCACGGAATCCCATGTTCAGCATCTCGTCCGCCTCGTCTAAAACGATCGTATTGACTGCCTCGCAGCGGATCGTTTTTCTGCGGAGATGATCCATGACACGTCCCGGTGTACCGATAATGATCTGTGCACCGCCTTTTAATGCCTTGATCTGACGGTTGATATCCTGTCCGCCGTATACCGGAAGGATTTTCACACCATGCATATATTTGCTTAATTTACGGATTTCTTCCGACACCTGGATTGCAAGCTCTCTGGTTGGTGAGAGGATGATCACCTGTGTCTTTTTATTATTTGGGTCTACTTTGTGAAGCACCGGGATACCAAAAGATGCTGTCTTTCCGGTTCCTGTCTGTGCCTGTCCGATCACATCGACTCCTGACATCACAACCGGGATCGCCTGACTCTGGATCGGAGTCGCCTCTTCAAATCCCATCTCTTTGATAGCACGGAGTACCTGTGGATATAAATCTAATTCATCAAATCTTACTGTTTCCATATATTTTCCTTTCGTGCGAATGCGCAGTCGTATACGTTAGCATATTGTCGCCATTTTGTCAACTATTTTGTCAGAATACCCGTATCACATCCGGCACGATCTATGTACCCCGGCTTCCATGAAAAAGAAAGCTGGGTTAATATGAAAAGCAATCGAATACTCCCTGTTTTTCATCCATATCCAAGCAAAATCCAGTCGTCGTACACTCCACATGTATTTCTGTTTTTCCCCTGTAAAAATGTGATATGCCCGTCACCTCTAAAAAAAGCTGCCGTAGCAATAGTTCGATTGCGGATTGCTCATTATAACTTATGCCAATTTTCCTCTAAGGTTCCACTTTTTCCTGTTTTGAGGATAAATCCAGCTCCTGTCCGCGGATATCCGCAATACAGATATCATTTCTGCTTTTCTTCTTTACCTGATATAACAGCATATCTGCAGTATGTAGAAAATCCCAGCTCCTGTTTCCTTCCTCCGGAACTCCATACGAAATACCCTGGGAGATTGTCACGATCGGCAATGCTTTGGAATACAAATGCTCCAGTTTGAGATTCATAATATTCTGCCGCAGCGCGCCTGCCTTCGCATGCACTTCCTCCGCACTTATACCCGCATAAATGATAATAAATTCATCTCCGCCATATCTCGCACAGAACGTCTGTCCGTCTTCCATTTTTTTCAGCTCATCTGCAATTGCTATAATGCACTCATCGCCCTGCTGATGTCCATAATTGTCATTATACTGCTTGAAAAAGTCAATATCTAAAATCTCCATTGCAAGTGGAAGCCTGTGCTCATAACAGTAATCTAATACTTTTTCCGAATAAGCATTCAGGCGGTAACGGTTTGCCAGTCCGGTCATCTGATCTGTCTCCGACTGTTTCAGCAGCTTCACATTGACTGCTTCCATCTCCCTGCGGCTCTCATTTGCACGTTCGAGAGAACTTCTGACATAAAGCATGTTGACGATCATATCTTTGTTCTCGCGCTCCATGATCTCGGAAAGCTCATAATACAGACCAGCTGCCTGCAGATAACCTGCATTGTCCTGATTCTTGCGGTAGCCTTTGATCTTAATGGAAATGACTCTGCGCTGCAGATTGATCACACCTGAATCTTTCACGATCCGATCCAGCTTCTCAACGATCATCCACAACACATCATCCCGGCCGATCTCCAGCATCAGCCCGCAAAAATCACAAAGGTCGTCAAACACCTCCATGATCTGCACATTTTTATTGATTATTTCTACAATCTCCTGAATCTGTGCATCTCGTCTCACATAATTGTGGGTCAGATGATAATATCTTGCTTTCAGGCAGTCCACATATAAAATGTCAATATCCTCATAATAAGACGCACATTCCGCATCCAGTTTTTCTATATAAGCATGTGTCTTATCTAACATCCCCTGCAGCATATAGCAGCGTGCCAGATTCACGTAACTGGCCATCAGTCCGACATAATTTTCCTTCACATCCGGATTACTTCTGCAGTATGAATAAGCCTTTTCGAAATAACTTTGCGCCTCGTGATACACACCATTTTCCATGTACAGATTACCAAGATTCTGCATGATGCTGATCTCCATCTTAGTAATCCCATATTTGCGGCAGTAATTCAATCCTGTCAGATAGTAATCCATCGCTGCAGACACATTTCCCTTGTTGACAGAAGAGATTGCCATCAGGTTGTAAGACCTTGCGATCAGCTCCCACTGTCCGGTCTGTCCTAGCAGATGGATTGCCTGCGCAATGTTGCGGAACATGTGCTCCACATCATTCAGCAGATAGTAAGTTTCCCCACTGTAAAAATATGCAAAACCAAGAAGTGCCGCATCTTTATGTTCCTTTGCATACCGTTCTATATCAAGACAGCATTTGAGTGTATGCTCTGCGTCCTTTCCTCTGCTGTTCAAAACTTCCTGTTTCCATGCATTTACCACGTCATTTGATCCATGAACTCCCATGCAGTCTGTTCCTTTCTGCCTGTTTTCGGTATTTCAATAAAATTTATTATAATCCAGAAATACCGTGTGTTCAAGAAAAAGGAAATTTTTGCTATTCAAAAAATTCGATCGGATCGACCGGTACCCCATCTTTTCGAAGTTCAAAATACAGGTTACTGCCCTCAACAGAATAATATTTTGTCGGTTCCGTCACATAACCGATCACATGGCCTGCCTCCACATAGTCTCCCACTGCAAACTCCGGTTCCTTAAGCTGTCCGTAGACTGCGAGATACCCATCTCCCAAATCTTCTGTCACGGTACATCCTGTCACTTCATTTGTCTCAATACTCTGGATTTTTCCTTTTGCTACCGCATAAACTTTGCTGTTGACATCCCCGGCAATGATGACCGCCGGATTGTATTTGTACTGGTCTAACGTCGCAAAATACACCGTCGAGTCCATGCTGTAATCTAAGATCACATTTCCTTCCATCGGCCATAAGATGCCATCTTCCGCAGCAAAATGGAGTGCCTGGGAAGTGTTTCCTGTCGGTGCCACCTCTTCCTGTCCACTGTCTGCTTCCTCACTCTCCTTTTCTACCTCTGCTGTCTCTGTGCTCTGTGTCTGCGGTTTTAAAATAGAAGCAACCTGATCTGCCTCTGTCTCTTCCTCCATTGCCACATTCTGGTTCTCCGTGTCCATCTCTGCTGCAATTTCCTGTTCTAACTGCTTTCTCTCCTGTTCCTGTCCTCTGCTATATAAAACAGTCATGCCGACTGCTGCAAGGATTACCAGCGTGCCTGCAATGATATACTGTTTTTTCTGCCAGAAGGCTGCCCATCCGTGATTCTTTCTCATATTTTTCACCGTCCATTGTTTATTTAGCAGAATACATTTACTGCTATTAACAATAGTGTTGCCACATTCAGACGGTTTATTCACAGTAATTGGAATCGTTTTTCATTCCACATTTTCCAGCTCTGTACCGGGAAAAAAATACTGTAAAATTTTTCTGTAATCCTCCCCTTTTTCAGCCATTTTCTGTGCTGTATACTGGCTCAGGCCAAATCCGTGTCCATGTCCCTTCGTTACGATCCGGATCTTGCCAGGTTCCAGTTCTGTCACGTTGAAATTTGCGGATTTTAACCCAAGTTCCCCACGCAGTTCCTCTCCTGTGTAGGATTTCCCATTCATCTGCGCCTTTGTGACATACCCGGCACTATCCTTCTCTTCGATCGTAATCTCCTGATCCAGATACAACACTGAAAGATAATCCGGCGCCTGTGCATCCTCATAACATGCCACACCTGAAAGATATGGCATATCCGAATCCGGATATAATTCTTCCATATTTCTTGTATTGCCCGCACTCACTGCATGGTATGCAGCATATATGTAATGGTTCCGGTACTGCAGCGTCTCTCCGTCTGTCTCCTGTATCGCCTCCCTTATCTTCCCTTCCGCCTCGGAAAAATAGTCGCCCCACAGCTCCTGTAATTCGCTCATTGTCACACTCCCCGGAAGTTCTGTCCCCATCTCCTCTGCTGCCTTAAGGTTTGTGCGGGCGATCACACACTGGGCTTTGATACATTCCTCCGGTGCATCTGCGCTTATCTCCTTTGCGACAATGCAAAAAAGCATGTCCGCATCCTCCTCTTTTTCCGCTGTCCGGTTTACATTTCCCAGCAATTCTTCCAGCTGCATTTTCTGGCAAAAAATGGTGAGAAAAAGTGGTATGAGCAGCAAGAGCAGAAGTATGGTCAGCATCGTGTTTATTCTTTTTGCCAAGTTTTTTCTGTGCATAAAAAATCTCCATCCCATATACAAGTATATGAGACGGAGTCAGCTTTTATGAATCAAATTTTATCCGGAGTTCCTGTGGAAAGTTTATGACTGACCTCAGGGATTCTGTTGTCTGCAAAAAGTTATGATACACCGATACGAATATGACAGGTGCTTTCGAATGTAAATGCTCGGCTTGTTGATTTGTCTGATGTCATGTTTGGACTTTCTGATTATTTATGTTCATTCAGAGCTGGACACTCCGCGCCAAATGTGCGCCCGGGACAAACTCATTGCGAAAGAATTGTGCAGGAGTTAATACAGCAATATCAGCAGTTGTCCAGTCAAAAATTATCTGAACAGCTTAATTTTTGACTGGTTATAAACAATGCTGATAGCTGTATTTACTCCTGCCAGATTCTTGAGTTGAGTTTGTCCCGGGCGCACATTTGACGCGGAGTGTTCAGCTATGAATGTACATAAACCGTCAGTCCAAACATGACATCGGACAAATTTACACAATCCTCACGAATTTTCATTCGAAAGCACCTGTCATATTCGTATTGGTGTATTTTTTCGTTATGATCAGACAACAGAATCTTTGAGGTCAGTCATAAACTTTCCACAGGAACTCCAGACTTCTATTATATTTTGCTGCCGATGATGTTGCTGAGCTGTGCGAACTGCTGAAGCGTCAGTGCTTCGCCACGGATGGTGACCGGAACGCCAAGTTCCTCAATGCTTTCCTGGATCACTTCTTTGGAAAGATGAATGTCCGGCGCATTATTCAAGCCATTGGCAAGCGTCTTTCTGCGCTGATTGAAGGATGCACGGATGATCTTAAACATTAATTTTTCGTCATTCACCTGCACCGGCACTTCTTTATGTCTTGTGAGACGGATCACTGCGCTTCCGACATTCGGGCGAGGCATAAAACAGTTCGGCGGAACGATCGCAACAATCTCGGGTTTCGCATAATACTGCACTGCAAGGGAGAGTGCCCCATATTCTTTCGTTCCCGGTCCCACCTGCATACGGTCTGCCACTTCTTTCTGCACCATGATCGTAATGCTGTCGATCGGCACATGGCTTTCAAATAAACCCATAATGATCGGTGTCGTGATATAATATGGAAGATTCGCCACAACTTTGATCGGCTTTCCTCCATTTTTTTCCTCTGCCAGCTTATTAATATCTACTTTTAAAATATCATCATTGATGACTTCCACATTGTCGTATGCACTGAGTGTGTCTGCCAGGATCGGGATCAGATTTTTATCAATCTCCACCGCCGCCACTTCTCTTGCATTCTCGCAGAGATACTGCGTCATTGTGCCGATTCCAGGTCCGATCTCCAAAACAAAATCATCCTTTGTGATTCCGGACTCCTCAATGATCTTCTCAAGCACATGCGTATCGATCAGAAAGTTCTGTCCAAACTTCTTCTGAAAATTAAAATTATATTTCTGTAAAACCTCTATGGTATTCTGTGGAATTCCTAACGTTGCCATATACTGCCTTTCTCTTCAAATAAACGATCTAAAAACTCTGCATACAGGCGGTTAAATGTTTCATGAAACGTAACTGCCACATTTACATCCTGATTTCCAGACATCTGTGCCTCCTCAAAAATAGCAAAGACTGTCTCATATAAATCCGGGTTTTTGTCATAAAATACTTCTGTCAGACCATCCTGAAAGGCAAACTGCGCCTCCTGGGAAAGATTGTCCTTAAAATCCTCTTTGGAAATGCATCCACCCTCCTCGTAATCGGACAAAAAGATGTGTCCGCCTGCGGAGGTTACGAAATCCTCAAATGCCTCTTTTACATCCTCATAAGTTACCGGGACATAATTTTCCTCCCAGTAACGGTCAAATGTTTCTCTATCCGGAAATGCTGCTAAAATATCTTCCATACCTGCGCTCCTTTGTGTTTTCTGCTCCATTTATACTATCATACTTTGCAATCGTTCCGCAATAATGTATACAGGGTTGGCTCTAAGTGAAATTCCCTGCACATGTTTTCCACTTCCGCTAAATATTTTTTCTTCGCAGAGGACGGTAAGACCGGGCGGCGAACCGCACGGATCAAAATATTTTTCGGTGTGTGTTCAAAGTCAATAAATTCCAGCAGCTGGGTTTTGTATCCGCAGCACTCCAAAAGATTCGCCCGGATCGCATCTGTTGTCAGCGCTGAAAAACGCTCTTTGATAATGCCGTATCTTGTGAGCAGGGAATAATCCTCACTCTGGATCTGCTTATTCACCTCATGCTGACAGCATGGTACGGAAAAAATCATTTTTGCATTCCATGTGATTGCATTATAGAGTGCAAAATCAGTCGCAGTATCACAGGCATGAAGCGTCACGACCATATCCACGTCAAACGGCGTCTGAAATCCATTGATGTCACCAAGCTCAAAGCGCAGATCGTCATAGCCATATTTCTCCGCCGCCCGGTTGCATTTTTCGATGACATCTTTTTTCAGGTCGAGTCCAAGCATCTGCACTTTCATGTGCCGGATCTCCGTAAAATAATAATACATAATAAAGGTCAGGTAAGACTTTCCGCATCCAAAATCAATGATGTGGATTTCCTCACCTTTATATTCCCGGATCGCATCATCGATCATCTCGATAAAACGGTTGATCTGGCGGAACTTATCATACATGGACTTTACCACTTTTCCCTCTCCGGTAAAAATACCCATATCCACCAGCGGAGGGATCACCTGTCCCTCATCCAAAATGTAATTTTTCTTCCGGTTATGCTCTGTGACTGTGTCTGGTGCTTCTTTTGAAGCTTTCGCCCTGAGTGTCACCGCACCTTTCTTTGAGATCAGAAGACTGTATTCTTTTTTCTCATCCCATGCATTTACCTGCAGGAATGTATCATGTATGGCTTCCATCAAATAGCCCTGCAGATCTTCTACGCCAAAATTATCGTGAAACACCTGTTTCTCTGTATACTTTGCCGCCTGATAGCCATCGCCTTTCTTCTCCACCACGATCTTTTTGTACTGGCAGTCTTTCGCTATCGGCTTACTGATAATTATTTTCATGAGCGGATTTGCTGACAGTTTTTCGATTGCTGCAATCCAGTCCTCATTCGCCTCAAATGTCTTTTCTTCTCCCTCTTCATTTGCGAGAATCACAAGACATTTTTCTTTTTCTCCCGGCTGCCGCTCTTCGCAGCCGTATTCTCCATCAAAAATCTGTTTTAGTTTCCACATGATCTATGCTCCTTACTGGGATTCGGAAATACATTCCTGTTCCAGCTTTATTCCTTTTTGTAACATATAAGTGATGAGTTTTCTCTCTTCGTCCGGCAGTTCCATTTTTTCTAACTGCATCAACCGCTTTTTGTCATTTTCTGTCAATGGCTTCGCATAATCCTCATACTTTTTCAATGTTTCAATGTCCATTTGAAACATTTGAAATGGGATCCCTGTTTTTCTTTTCAAGTGTTCTAAAATATAAAATCCACCTGCATCCAGATCTCCAAAATGATAATACTGTGCATCCGGCAATTTCTGATAAATCTGCATCAGCAGATTTCGTCTGCTGCGATTATGATAACCGCCAAGATAGATCACCAGACTGTGTTCCTGTTTAAAACGGTAAAAAGAAGTCAGATTTTCAATTGTGAATACTTTATCAATCGTCTGATCCGGACAGATATCCGGTACATCCTCCTCACTCCCCACCGCAACAGCGATTCCTTCCGGGAAAGCACTGATATCTGCAGCCTGCTTCCCAGCGCTGTAAATCTGTACGTTTCCCTTCATATACACATAGCCCGGCGTTTTATAAATCTGATACTCCGCAAGAATTTCTTCATTTTCAAATCCTGTCAGTTCTTCATTTTCCTCCCGGAATATTTTACAGATTTTTGGGATCAGTGTCTCGAATACTTTGCTGTCATGAAAATGTTCTATGGAAAATTCCCTGATATAACATTCTTTCCTGTTCTGCTCTACTTTATCTAAAGTGTCAATCAGTTGTTCTGTTTTCCTGTGATCCATAATGTCGAGATATTCTTTTACTGACTGTTCGCTTTCCAGCCGCGTTATCATGCGGGACAAAAAGCTTCTTGTTATCTCACCCTGCGTTTTCTGATAAAACTGCTCCAAAATCTGTTTTGTACGTGCCTCGGCTTCCCTCTTCGGCTTCCTGCCAAGCCTCTCATATGCCTCTTCCACATGATCCTCACAGAGTACAAGCTTCTCGATAATATATCCGGGCTTCTGGTTTTTCCATGCGATTGCGACCAGTCCCTCACGCTCCATCTGTTCTGCGGCTGCGTGAATGGTTTCTATCTCAAGCGAGCTCTCATCGAAATACTTTGGCATCGTCTTCTTATTGAACGGAAATGCAATATGGATCGCTCTCTGGTTTTCTCCTCTGGAGAGCTTACTGTTTTCGTATTTGTCCAATAGATCATTCAATATCTTATTTTCGACCGGATGCATAACGATACTCCTCCACGAAGCTTACTTTATCGTCTGTCAGTACTAATAATGTCTCCTGCATTTTCGGACCGATATACTGGATTTTATCCGGCGGCGCTGCGATCACGATCTGAAGCGGCAGTCTGTTCATAAACTCAAGAACTGCCCCGATCCTCTCATCATCCATATTGTTAAATGCCTCATCAAACATCACCAGCCCGATTGCCTCTCCGCCGATATTATTATTGTACAACTGGACAAAGGATGCGGCTACCGTCACATAGAACGGGGTCTGTGTCTCGCCTCCGCTCTTTTCCTCACAAACCTTAGAGTAAAGAGAATAGCTGCCATCCTCATGTGTGATCTTAATATCATAATCCATATAGGTGCGGTAATCCGTAAATTCATCTAATGCCTTGATCCCATTGTCCTGATCCAGTGCGAGCTTTGAAAATAGTTCATCAATGACTTCCTTATGATTCTCATGAAACAGACCCCTGAAAATGGACTCTCCCTGCACTACATTGAAATCGTCCATGATCATATCGTAATATTTTCCATAGCTTTTGCTCGGCAAATATAAAAATTCATATCTTTCATTGCTGAAGGTGATATCTTTCAATGCCTTATTGAGTTCTCTAAACTCTCCCTGTGCCTGCTTCATATTTTCCTGAAGCTTGGATAAAAACTGTTCCCGGAATTCTTCCTCTGCCGATAATTTTGCTTTTCTTACTTTTTCTTCATAATTCAGCAGCTCGGAGTTCACCAGTCTCTCCTGAACTGCCGCATACTCCGGATATGCTTCTAACGTAGCTGCTGCACCAAAATCAAATGCCGTTTTGTAATCGTACATCGCACTTGTCATTTTCTTATCCGCATTCTCTTTTGTTGTATTATTCGCCTTACGTCTCCGGTCAAAATTCTGCCGGAACTGCTCTAATGTCTTATCACCGGTCTGTTTTTCGTATTCTTTCTTCCAGAGCACGATCTCGTTTTCTGCTTTCTGGGCAATGTCTGTGATCAGTTCATTCTTGTGTATGCACTCATCCTCGCACTCCACAAGCCTGTCTTTTGCATTGCTTATTTTCAGTTCGCAGGCTCCGCTTTCCCTGTCACTTTTGGAAATGTGGCTTTTCAGTTCCTCACACTCTTTCCGCATTTCATCCGCACGGATCTGCTTTTCGATCATGGTCGTATTCTGCTGCAGATTACGGATCTCCGTCTCACATTTTTCAATCTCAAGTCCTGTCCTTTTCAGTTCTGATACAATTGTAATCCTATACTTCACATCTGTATCATCATCCCACTCGAGCCATTGCAGCGTCACTTCCATATGTGTCATACGGTCTTTGCATTCTATTTTCTGCCGGTTTAAATCCTCCTTTTTCTGCAGTGCCTGCTCATACTGGACTTTGAATGCATTCTTGCCGATAAATGGAGTTGTATAGATTTCCGGTCTGATCGCAGATGCGACATGATTCTGATAGCGCATGCAATTTGGTGTGATAGAAACCGGATACTGTTTTAATTCATCCACTCTCTTACACATATGTACCTTACCAAGAACCATATTCACATACCGCTTCGCATAAATACTCTTCGACTCCACAACTGTTGCCAGACTTCCTGCTGGTGCAATGTCATATTCCTCGAGTTTGCCGGAATTGATCAGTCCCACACCGTATGCTTTCTTTTCTCTTCTCAGTTTTTCGTAAATACCAAGGGCAATGTCAAAATGTTCCGGCTCTACCAACACATAAAATCGCTGTGTATTCAGATAGCCCTCCACTGCATTTCTCCATGTCTCATCCGTGATTTCTAACATTTCACACAAAATCCTCGGCTTTGCCGTCCTTCCGATCTTGAGCAATTCCTGCTCCACACGCGACATCAGAAGCTGGACTGCCGAGGGATAGGAAAACCGGTGCTGTTTCAGATTACTGATCCGCTGCTCTGTCTCCTGCAGGTCTGCTGCGATCTCATTCAGCCGGCTTTGGATCTCTAAATTTTTCCTCTGCAGTTTTGTACTCATATGCTTCTTGTAAGCGATCGCCCGGTCAATCAGTTCCTGTGCACTAACAACGTCCTCCGTATCCTTCAGCCGGTGTAGCAGCTCATCATACTGCTTCATGCATTCATCCACATCCGGTATTTCAAGCAGTCTTTTTACTTTCTGTCCTGCTTTTTTTCCGCTCTCTAACAGTCTTTTCTTTTCCTGATATTGTATTTCTTCTTTTTCCTGTAATTCTTTCAGATATTTTTTCTGCTTTTCCAACGTCTGGAAATCTGAGTTGGCGTTCAGTTCCGCTAAAAGCAGTGTGCGGACTTCCTCCTTATTCTCCAGTTCCTTTTTCATGCTGCTGCACTTTGCATTCAGCTGTTCCAGACGGTAACTTTCGCGCCTGATCTCATCCTGCAGAACGCCGATCTGTTCTTTGGTCAGATCCAGATCCGACTGTGCCATAAAATATTCATACATCCGGTCAGATTGTATACAATCCACCACTGCTTTGTGGTGGCATTCGATCTCTGACAGTTTTTCAATTCTGTTTTTCACACCCTCCAGCGTTTTTTCCAGCTCCTGATAGCTTCTTACATTTTCGCGCAGATGATCAATATTGACTTCTTTTTCATCCAGCACATAGGAATAGACAAAATCCTTGATATCATCAATTGGTTTAAATGCCAGTGCCTTTGGAATCAGCTGGAAGAACTTATCCTCGATTCTTCCAAAACGCTGTTTCATCATCTTTTTGCCTTCCGCATTCGTCTTTGCAAATAATTTGATGTTTTTATTGTTAAACGACCTGAATTCTGTGATGGTCCGTGGTCTGTTTCCGATCTTAAACATCTCATCCTCTAACATCACATTGTCCATGAGATAACGCACGACTGTCTCCTGCCCTTCAGTTGCCGAATCGATCACTGCTCCGATGACAAAATACTTTTCCTTGCTCTCCTCATAAAATTCCAATGCGACATGCGCACTGATTTCTCCGGTTCTCTCATAAGGATGATTTTCACGTCCGGTCTTACACCGGATATAACCGGTCAGCTTTCTCTTGCCGTTCTCATGGGCAGCCTTATTAAAATGATTTGTGGAGCAGGTCACAACAAATTGGATTGCATCTAAAAGTGTGGATTTTCCAGCTCCATTTTCGCCGGAAATCAGAGTTGAGTCCCCAAAATCTATCGTAACATCCGAGAAACGATGCCAATTAATCAGTTTCAGTCTGGTCAGCTTCTTCATCTTTTAATTTTCCTTTCCTATAACTGTCAACTTTTTCATAGACACTTTTGATGTCCTCAACCCGCACTGCCATCAGGATGGAATTATAGATCAAAACTCTGGACTCCTCATTTTTCAGATCCGATTCCAGCAGCTCGATCAGCTGATATCTCCGGAAAAGACGAAGCGCATTTCCCATCGTTGTCTTATCGATCATTTTGTCACGGATCTTCAGGCTTAAAAACTTGTCCTGAATATCGCCCAGATTCACAATGACTTCATCACTCACAGACAATTCTCTTTTTTTCTCATCAAACAAAATGCGCAATATCAGCAAAATAACGGACTCATATAATTTTAAATTCTGCCGGTTTGTGTTCAGGGCATTCGTGAGCTGCACCACTCCGTATTCGTCATTCATTTCTAATCTGTAACCAAGCACTCCCAGTAGTTCTTCAAATTTTTCTTTGTACTTTTCTATAAAATAAAAGTCACTTCTTGTTGCCTGATTCTGCCTGCATATGAAACATACATTAATCAGTTTATTACATATTCTGCGGAATTCATCCTGATCCTTCTGCAGCATGCCATTTAATAAATCCATTCTGCTCTCCCTCTGCTATGCGCTGTCAGCGTTTTATGATCGCAAAATCCGGGAAATCAAACTCTCCACTGATTTTATTCGCACCTTCTGCCTTTTCAATCCGATATCGCATCTTTTTTCTGGAACCATACAGTCTGACATAGATCAGCCTGATAAAATCATCCATTGTTTCCATCGGAAGCTCAGACGCATAGATTTTTTCCCTGTCTCCTAATTGTTCTTCTACAAACCGCTCTATCCGTTCCGGGCTTAAAATGCGCTGCATCTTTTCGGTCATCTTCCGAAGCTTTTCCTGCCGGAGTTCCACATCCGGCATTACTTCTGTCAGTTCCTGCGGATGAAACTCTTTCTTTCCCTCGATCGGGCTGTAAAACGATTTCTCATCAATAAAACTGCTTCCAAACAGCCTCACCAGATTGTCCAGATACTCGATCTCATAAATCCCATTCAGATCCAGCTGGCTCTGTTCCATCTGCTCTCCAATGTATAAAAGGATTTCTTTCATCTGTCCTCTGACATCTTCCGTCCCTGCCAGCAGAAACTTTGCACGGTTTACCGCCGCCCTCTGGTATTGTGTGTTTTTCCGGTTGATCTCTGCCAGAATATCATCCATATTCCGGAACGCTTCCACAATCTCATGCAATGTCTGATATACCAGTTCTTCTGCCTGCCCGACCGGTATCTCCCGGATCGCTGCCAACTCTTCCGACGTCTTTGCGATATAACGTGAGCTATGCCCATTTGCTTCCAGCCGCTCTATGATCTCCGGCCGGAACTTTGACACATTGTCTGAAGTCAGTAATCTGTGGTAAGCTTTATCTACAATATTCGTAATATAATCATTAAACAGCGCATTCATAATCTCCGCTACGGTCTTATGCTTTGTCAGTTCATCAATGTAATGCTTGATATTCGAATTGAGGTTCTTTAGTCCTGTGATCAGCATATCCGTATTATCCCGGATCTGCTGTAACACAACAGCCGGATGATCCGTATTGGTCCGCACAAGACTGTAAATGGTATAAATATAGCCCTGATATTCCACCTTTCGTCCGTCTGAAATCTCAAGAAGCGTTTTCATGACTTTTACGGCATAATCATAAAAATTGACTCTCTGCACATAACTCTTATCCGTCTCAACCTCAAGCCAGCCGTACTTCTCCAATAAGCGCAGCATCTCATTTGCCTTTTTTCTGGAATCCATGCCATTTATGTCATCTTCCTCAAATTCCGCTGCCTGATTCTGTTCAAAATAAAACTGTAATTCATCCACAAGGATTTCTCTCTCGATCCCAAAGGAAAGCTGTGCACTCATTGCCTGAAACAACCGGCACAGACAGTCCCAATATACAAGTCTGTTCGGCGATGCCAGCGGTGTGAAAAATTCTTTTGGAATAATACCAAATAATGGATTGGTCTGCTGTGCCTGTGCGTCATCCATATCTGAAACTCCTGTCCTTCCCTCTATTATGCCATGGTGATCCGCTCAATTTTGCAGGAATGTTTTTTATAATCGTCCTTCTTTAACTCTTTGCTCTCATAATTGATCCCAACAAGTATCACTTCGCCCCTGTAATCCTTCAGGCTTTCGACATACTGTTTTCTTTTGATCTGTGTGATCGCTGCTTCCGCTGTCTGATTCCATTTCAGCTCTACAACGATTGCCGGTGTCTGTGTCGTTTTTCTTGGAACAAACACCATATCTGCAAATCCTTTTCCTCCGGCAAGTTCCCGGTATACTACATAATTCTTCTTCGCTGAATAATACGCAAGTGCGATCACACATGCCAATGAATTTTCATCATTATAGGCAAGTATGGATGTATTCTCCTGATGTGCATTCTCTATCATCCGGGCAACCGTTTCTTCCTCACCGCGGATTGTGGCTGCAAGCAGCTCTTCGGATTTCCGGATTGCGTCCATAACCGGTTCCCAGCCACCATCTTCAATACAATTAATAAATTCCTTCTGTACTTCCTGATTCGGGATATGAACGGTACATGTATCAAAATCATAAGTCAGATATCCCAGATGTACCAGAAGTGTCAAGACATCATCTGCACTTGCAAATGTAGTCATATCATTCTGAAATTTATCTGGATTTATCTCAATAGAACTTCCCGCAATCAGTCTCGTTACAAGTTCTTTCAAATTATACATATCCATCTGGATATACTTTTTTAATGCCTCATAAGTCTCTGTTTTGGTCCAATAGCTGTCAAAATCATGTCCTGAAAGTGACATTACGACTGATCTCGGATTATAAATCTGTATCCCTTTTAAATCATAACCGTCATACCACTGTTTCATTTTATCATATGACATGTCATACTGCGGGCACAATTCCTGCACTTCCTGCTCCGTAAATCCTGTAAATTCTGCCAGCTCACGCTGATTGGTCATGGAATATTCATCAAACATATTAAGGGCAGAATGTTCTCCATATTTTTTAATCGGAAGGATTCCGGTCATATAAGCCAAAATGCAATAAGGCTGGTTCTTTAACAAATCTCTCAGGAAATTCAGATACAATTTTTGTGCTTCTGTATCTTCCCCTTTTACACGGAAAATGCAATCCCACTCATCAATAATAAAAACAAAAAAGCTGTGTGTCTGTGCATAAATCTCTTCTATCACAGACACTAAGTCTTCTTCGTAGTACGTCACATCTGCAAATTCCCGCTTCAATTCGCGTGTTACTTTTCGTGAAAGCAATTCCAACATCTCATGTATTGTCTCTGTCCGCCCCAAAAACTGCTGGATGTTTAAATGAATGACATTATATTTATTTAAATGTTCTTTAAAACTGCTGTCATCTGCTATTTTAAAATTTTCAAACAATTCCTTCGAATCGCAGCCTTTGCTGTAATATGCCACCAGCATATTGGCTGCCATTGATTTTCCAAAACGCCGTGGTCTGCTGACACAGATGTTTTTATGTTCACCAAAAAGTTGTGAATTTGTAAATTTAATCATCTCAGTTTTATCAACATATATTTTAGAATGAATCGCTGCATTTCGAAATTCTTCATTCCCCGGATTCAAATAAAGTCCCATTTTGACCTCCTTTGCTGTGACGATCAGTCCACGATCAACACTGTCTTTCCTTCAAATGCAAAACCGTACTCTTTAATCTGATCTTCTGTAATTCCCTTCATTCTCAGTTCTTCGCTGTATTTTCTTTCCCGAATCTGTGTGATTGCAGACTGCGCTGTCTCTTCCAGACTTTTTTCTTTTCTTGTGCTGCGCACTTTAAATTCCAGAATCACTGCGTTATCCTTTCCCGGGTTCTTTGGTTCAAGCATGACATCATATCTTCCAAAACCACTTTCCCAGTTCGATTTCAGATAATACCTGTCCTGCAGATCAACAAGCAAACCTAACACAAATCCATGATAAAACCGTTCCGGTTCTGCTCCCGATGCTCTGTCTCCGGTATCAAAATAACTGAATGTCTGCAAGGCCACCCGGTTCATATATTCATTCATCGCATCCACATCACCGGCAAACATTGCTTTAATAAAGTCGTTGTAATCCGGTCTCGCCATTGCGAACCAGTCATGAATCATTCGATGGAACATCAGTTTCACTTCCAGATTCGTAAGTGCCAGCTGATACTTTGGCTCAGTTCCCTCCGGAATATCCTTGTACTTTTCATAAGAGAGGACTTTTAAGTAACCACTTGCCAGCAGAAGGCTCCACACTGCCTGCTCATTACCGTTGAGCTGATCATAAACAATCTGTTCATCAATTTCTGACCATATACACTCTCCGCAAAGCAGCTTTTCGAATTTACTCTTGATATTGCGGTTTCCCTCACGGACTAATTTTGCCACCAGACTGTTTGCACTTGTATTTGCCCAATATGTTGTGTACTGCTGTGAATCAAGATAATTTAAAATTGACCACGGATTATAAATATCTTTATATTCCCCGAAAATAAAACCATCATACCATCTTTTCACTTCGCTCTTTTCACTGTCTAATCCGCACTTTCCCAATGCTTCAAAGACCTCTGGCTCTGTGAAACCAAATGTTGTGGCATATTCATCAGATGTCGTTGTAACTACTTTCAGATTATTCAAATCGGAAAAAATGGACTCCTTGCTCACCCGTGTGATGCCTGTCATAATGCCACGTTCCAATGCCGGATTTGTCTTGAAAGTTGAATTAAAAAGGCTTCTTGTAAATGTCACCAGTTCATCCCAGTAACCATCTACAAAAGCTTCCTGCATTGGAGTATCATATTCATCCAATAAAATGATCACTTTTTTCCCATAATATTTATATAAAAATCCTGATAAATAGTTTAACGAAAGCGTAGCATCTACATAGTCCATATGATTCATGATTTTCTTATACAGATTCACTTCTTCCTTAATCAAAGCATTGCTCTCTGTTATAAAATCAAATTTGAAATATAATTGTGCAATAAGGTCGCAGATTTTCTTTTGTGTCAATTCATAGGTTGGTTCTTTTATATTTGCAAATGAAAGACTAATGACAGGATATGTTCCCTGCAAATTGCGGTATTTCTCGTCATTCCAGATTTCCAGCTCCTCAAACAGATCAGATCGTCCCTCATATTCCATTGAGAAAAACTGCTCCGTCATGCTCATGGTCAACGTCTTTCCAAAACGTCTTGGTCTCGTGATCAGTGTAACACTGTCACCACTATCCCACCATTCCTTTAAAAAGGCTGTTTTATCCACATAAAAATAATGGTTTTCTATCAATGTTGAAAAATCCTGCACTCCAATCGCAACATTCACTGACATATTCTGCCTCCTTTTTGCTATCTTTGAAGAAAGCCTTTAGACTTATTATAATCTAAAGGCCTTGTGATCATCCTATGATATTTACTTTAAAACAATCGAAAGGCTCTCGCATATGCCATATGAAATGAATATTCGCCGCCCTTCTTTACTTCAGGCTGCATGTTTGCATAATTACGTTCCTTATATGACCAAAACATTTTATTCTTCCGCTTGCCATTTGGCAAAGTTTCATATATTTTATAACAAATGATATTCGTATCATATAAAAGCTGTAAGGCTTCACTCGCAGTCTCCATAAACGGTGGAATCTTCCGTCCTAATTCTCTTAAATACTTTATATATTCTAAATGTTTTTCCTCAAAAAATTTATAATTGAAATTTCTATGCCCCTGAAAATAATCAAAGAATATACTAAAATTATTATAATCTGAATCATCCATATAAATTAACATATAATCTTTCAATTCGCCTTTTAAATACGTCGAATAATTGGATAAAATACCTTCAAAATCAGAATGTTTAAACTGCGTACCACTTGTTGCATCAACCATCTCGTTTAACATGGTTAAAATATCTCTTGGTTTGTATAAGGAATACCTCAAGAATTCAACAAACGGATTATCTGGTGCTTTCCATTTTTCCTGATATTCCACCTTGTATGGAAAATAATAATTCCAGCATTCTCCCAGTTCATATGAATAATCCTGCTGCTTCATAAAATAATCGTCTGCAATCTTAAATAACTTTGAATCAATATATTTGCGATAAGAAGTTACCCAATTTAACAACACCGAATTATTTCTAAGCTTCTGATTCATATTATGAACTGGCATTTTATACATAATGTCCGGTCGGATCAGCAACATAATTTTGATCTGTTTCTCTTTCAGGAATGATTGATTCATTTCTAAAACTGCATTTACCAGTCCAACCAAACACTCAAAATACTGCTCATTATCAATATCTCTTGGTCTTGCATCAATGCCATCCACAAACAAAATCGTTGGTTTTTTCAAATTAACACTCATAAATGCTTTTTCAAAACCATCTCTTATCTTCAAAAGACTAATCTGAAAACTCTGTTCCACATACTTCTGGGACGTTTCCGCAGATGCCTTAGTTCCAGTTGAAAACAGCCCCTGTTTCATCATCGAATTAATAGATGCAGAGGCATTGTCAACAAATTCAAAGGCATTCACAAATTCCGGTTTAAAAGCATCACTATAAAAAACATCTATTGCCTTCGATAATTGTTTATACTTAATGCTGCTGAAAAAAGTCTCACCATATTCTTTTCTGATCTTTTCTGCAAGAATCAAATAAATCAAATTAATCCATACATCTTTGAAACTTGAAAGTTCCAATGCTTTCTGTCTTTTCATATTAAGAAATCTCTGATAAAGCGTATTTTCTACAAGTGAAATGGAACAAAAACTATTTATCTTATCAGATTTCGACATATACACCGAATATGCTGTTTTTCCAGATCCTTTTTCTCCAATCAAAAAATATTTATCCGGTTTGCAAATTTCTTCTACAATATCGTCTACCAAAAATATTTTTTCAAACAGATCTGTATCTTCATTTCCGGCAATGTAGTAATCGTATGCATCACCTTTTACCTGTTGTAATTCCTGAATTTTTTTCATAGTATTTCTTTCTGGCAAATCAAAACTCCTCCAACATAAAACTGTCGTTACTCCATACCTTTTTAGTTAATTATCATTTATAGTAGTATAACCCATCTTATTCGCAAATGAAATAGTTCTCTTAAAACTTTTAAAAGCCTTTAGACTTATTATTATCTAAAGGCTTTCGCTGGTACTCCGGCTGCCTTACAATGATCTTCCACATCTCTCACGACTACCGATCCTGCACCAATCACAGTATTCGTTCCAATCGTAATACCCTGTATCACATTTGCACCCATACCAATTTCTGTATTGTCGCCGACTATCACATTTCCTGCTAATGTGACATCCGGACTTAAGGTTACATAATTACCTAACTTTCCGTCGTGACATACTTTGCTTCCGGTATTCATAAAAACAAAACTCCCAAGCGTTACATTAGTTGATATTCTTGCATCCATACTAATAATGCAGCCTTTTCCCATCTGCACATCCTCACAAATTCTTGTATCACCAAGTATTATGTTCGGGAAAATAATATTTTTATTATTTTTCAATTTCTCTACAATTTTTTTTCGAAGCTTTGGCTCTCCCACACAAACTGCCACGTTTGTCAATTCTGTTCTTGCCAGCAAATAATCATCATTCCCAATATATTCTATGGTTTCATTTCCAACTGTAACGCTGCTGTGTTCTTCCGGCGGCATTCTATCAACATATCCTAATATATTCCAATTTTCTGCTGATTTATTCTGTTCCTGCATCTGCCACACAATTTCCCTCATACAGCCACCGGAACCAACTAAAATAATATCCTGCATTTTACCATCCCTTATGACATCAATACATTCTTGATCTGTTCCACAACATAAACTATATCGTCTTCTTTGATCTGTGTGCTGCTTGGGAAATTCAAGATGCATTTACTATAATAAGGTGCTTTCTCCATCTCATATGTTATCGCATTCTGATATGGCAGCTGTTCATGGATCAATCCCCAGATTGCCCTTGTCTGTACACCTCTTTCCTGCAGCTTTGTGATGATATCCCTTAAAGAACCATTCACTCTTTCCATTGGAATCTCAAGCGAATAAAACCACTGATTTGAGAATGTTCCTTCTCGAAAGCCAAGTAATTTTCCGAGTTCAAATCCATCGAATAGTTTTTGGTACAACTCATAATTTCTGTGTTTTCTCTTTATAAACTCCGGCAATTCTTCCATCTGCGCCACACCAAGCGCTGCCTGTAAATTTGTCATGCGATAATTATATCCAACTTCATTATGAATATAATAATGTGGATCATCCTTTGCCTGTGTGGAAATATACTGCATATGTGCAACCGTTTTTGCATCTTTTGCTGTCACTGCACCGCCACCGCCGGTTGTAATGATCTTATTCCCATTAAATGAGTATGCTCCAAAATCTCCGATCGTTCCCGCATACTTTCCGGCAAAACGTCCCTCTGTGTAATGTGAGCCCAGCGCCTCTGTGGCATCTTCTATCACCTTTAAATGATACTCTTCCGCTATATCCATAATGCTTTCCATATCTGCCAGATTTCCAAACACATGCACTACAATAACCGCTTTTATTTTCTTGCCAGAAGCCGTGTGAATTAATTGTTTTTGTTCTACATGGCACTCTTTTTCGCAAAACTTCCGCAGTTTGACCGGATCCATGCATAAGCTGTCATCACAATCCATAAATACAGGCTCTGCAAACTGATAATGTACCGGATTCACTGCTGCAATAAAAGTCAATGTCGGCACGATCACCATATCTCCCGGCTGTACATTACATTCCAATAATGACAAATGTAATGCAGATGTGCCACTCTGGCAGGCAGCCACTTTCTCTACATGAAGAAATCCTGCCATCTGTTCTTCTAGTTTTGTAATATAAGCTCCGCCTGTAGATACCCAGCCCTGATCTATTGCATCATCTACGTATTTTCTCTCATTTCCTTCAAAATTCGGAATTGACAATGGGATAAATCGACTCACTTTCTTCTTCCTTCTTTCCTTTGTTAAAACAATAACTCTGTCAATCTTGCACACAGATTCCGTTTACATCATCTTTGCTTCTACACATTATAAATATCTGTCTTATATGCAGCCATATTCTGTCTGATCCATGCGATCGTCTCTGCAATCCCCTGTTCAAAGGTGTACTGCTGCTTCCAGTCTGTCAGTTCTTTTATCTTCGCATTCGCTCCAAGCAGACGATTTACTTCACTCTTTTCCGGACGTAGCCGCTGCTCATCACATACAATTTTTGCATCCGGGTTAATTTGTGCAATAATTTCTTTCGCCAGATCTCCAATGGAAATCTCACGCTGTGTTGCTATATTAATCTCCTGTCCGATGGTCTTATCCGACTCTGCGATTGCTATAAATCCTGCTGCTGTATCTTTCACATAATTAAAATCTCTCGTCGGAGTCAAAGAACCAAGTTTGATCTCTTCTTTACCAGCCAAAAGCTGTGTAATAATCGTCGGGATTACCGCTCTTGCCGATTGTCTTGGTCCAAACGTATTAAACGGACGTACAATTGCAACCGGAAGATTAAAGCTGCGGTAAAAGCTCTCTGCCAGACGGTCTGCACCAATTTTCGTTGCAGAATACGGCGACTGCCCCTGAAACGGATGCTTCTCATCAATCGGAACATACTGTGCTGTTCCGTATACTTCCGATGTAGATGTCACCATAATCTTCTCTGTTCCCAAATCCCTTGCCGCCTGCAAAACATTCAATGTACCCTTGATATTTGTATCAACATAGGAATCCGGTGAATGATAACTAAATGGAATGGCGATCAATGCCGCCAGATGAAAAACCTGATCGACACCTTTCATTGCCTCTCTCACTCCATTCGGATCTCTGACATCTCCACTAAACACCTCGATCTGATCCAATTTTTCCTTTGGTAATGTATCTAACCATCCCCATGTATTAAAAGAATTATAATAGGTAAAGGCTTTTACATCATAACCTTTTTCTAATAAGCTTTCTGTCAGATGGCTTCCAATAAATCCATCTGCTCCTGTTACAAGTACTTTCTTCATTCTATATTCCTCGTTCTTTCGTCTAATTATTTATAATACTATTATCAATTTCAATTTGTTATGTAAACCTATTATTTCTTGTAATTTACTCTGCCTACTCTGACTTCAAATCCAATTTTTTCTCCATACGGTGCATCTCTTCAAACTCACCCATATCCAGAAATGAATCCTCACTAATCGGATACATGCCGACCTTGCGGTTTTCTTTCAATAATTTATCCGTAAGATCTGTCATATGATAAAACGTGTCCTCCGGAATTTCTTTTTTCAATTCAGGATTCAATATGTACATACCTGTATTGACAAAATATGATAATTTTGGTTTTTCCTCCATAGACTGCACTGCACCATTTTCACTGGAATGGATAACACCATAGGGTACTACAATATTCTTTAGTGCAGAAACGATTGTCAGTTCATTGCCGCTTTCCCTGTGATACCGGTAGACATCCTCGTAATCTGCGTGGATCAGTATATCACAATTCGTCACGATAAAAGGCTCTTCAAAATCTTCCTCTATCAGCCGCAGGCTTCCTGCTGTTCCTAATGGCTGATTTTCTTCTACATACTTTATTTCATAATCTTTTGCCGTATCAGTGAAATAAGATTTGATCATATTCTTGCGGTAATTCACAGTCGCATAAAAATCCGTCACGCCAACATCCCTGAATTTATCAATAATCCGTTCCATAATCGGAATATCCCCAATCGGGATCAGCGGTTTTGGCAAAATCTTGGTATAAGGATATAACCTGGTTCCTTTCCCTCCTGCCATAATGACTACCGGCACTTTATCTAAAGAGAGACTTCCTTCCCTCACCTCGGTTTTCTGCTCCTGTTCAAAAAGAATGTCAATCACGATTCCCTTTGAATTGAGCACAGGCAATGCCGTGATCGAATATCGTCTCATCACATCCTGCGCAGACGCCACTTCCCTTCGATACACGGACTTAGGATTACGGTTCATAAGGCGGCTTATCTGTTCCTGCAGATTTCCTGTCTTAATCAGCCAGCGGCGGATATCTCCATCGGTGATCGCTCCTATTAATTTTCTATCTGTATTGGTAATAAAAAGAATCCTACGTCCATTTTCATCAATCTTCTCCATTGCTTCTACAATTGTACGCTCCGGAGAAATCAGAAATGTCATTAACTGCTCTACGTCCATAGATAAACCTCCATGTTCTCATCCCATCAATCCATGATAGCCTAAACTTCACATCAACTATATTTGCTTTGATCCTCATTCTAGCAAAGCTATCGAGCTTCGATATAATTATTTAATCTATGCACTTTTACCATCCTAATAATTTAACTGTTATTTTCTCACTATTAACTTAATTCTGCGAAAGAAGTAGCTCTGCCATTTTAAAATCAAATTCACAATCAATATCCACTGATTTCTCTTGTGGCATTAAATATGCTACCGTGTTATCTGAATAGTAGGTATGCCTTTCTCTTAATAACTTGGTATCCAATATATAAATTGCACCATTTGGAATATAATATGTCCTATTTGACTGCCGATTTTCAACTGCATTTTGTTCATCAAATCCCATATTCTTAATTCGCCCCTGCTCATCCATACCATAATACCAACTAATAGGAATTTCGGCTTCTTTCATTGAAATTAATGTCTCTGCTTTCTTTGAAAAAAAATACTTTATTGCCTGCTCTATATCTTTCGCTTCTCTCAGCGGAGCGGTTGGAAGAAGTACCATAAATTTTTGAATTTCTTTTCCAGTTTTTTTCTGTAAAAAATCAATTGCATGCAAATATACATCAACAGCACTTGAAGTATCTTCGGCAAGCTCATTTGGACGTAAAAAAGGTACTTCTGCCCCATATTGCCTAGAAATTTCTGCAATCTCCTCACTATCCGTTGTCACAACTACTTGATTTATTCCACTTGCATTTAAAGCCGCCTGAATTGTGTATGCAATTAGTGGTTTTCCGCACAGACTCTTTATATTTTTCCCCGGTAATCCCTTTGATCCTCCACGGGCAGGTATCAATGCTATCATTTTATTATCGTTCCTCCTCTAATTGAATATTTGTCAGACTCCACCAATATCCTGTCATCTCTTGGTCTGCAAATTGTTCTGTAAATTGCTCTGTGCAAGTACTGCTATAAACTTGCAACAATTTTTTATAATAGTTAGCATATGGGGTCAGAAGTCTGTAATGTTCTTTTTTTATTTCAATTTCTTTTTTTACTGCCTGTCTGCTCCATTCACATTTTCCAGCTAAATTGGCTTCATATATTCTATAGTAAGTATAGCACCCATTAATCTTTTTCCCCTTTTTTTTATTCAGTAATAGCCGTGAATATAGATACCAGTCAAAAATTCTGGTTTCAACTTCCCCTAATGATTCGATAAAAGCCTGAGATATCCCCTTCAGAAAAATTGCTCCATTAGATATTCCAAGATAATTACTTTGTCCAATATCTCTATAATTCTTCGTATAATCCGGAAGCTCTTTCATAATTGATTTACCATTAAAATCTAATAATTCATTATAAAAAAATGTATATGCAGGATCTAACTGTTCTTTTACACAACACACTCTGTTGCATGATGCCTTGTCATCACAATCCAACATAATCAATAAATCTATATCCTTATAGAAAGCTTCCCGAAGCAATTCTACCCTGAGCGCTGCTGGATTTAGTTTACTTTGAGTTCTATCAACAATACTCAGTCTTTCTTTAATATTGGGTGATACCTGTCTAATTATCTGGTCTAGATGTTCTGATGAAATATTATCATTTATTATAATAATAGAAAAATCCTGATCAGTTTGCCTCTCTAATGACAAAAAAAAATCTCTCAAATATTTCTCTGCACCTTCAAAGATAACACTTCCTACCGCTGTCTTCATTGCTTTCTCCAGTCTAGTCAAAAATCTTCTCTACTCAAAATACAGTCTTTTTGAATATCTCTCGTTGCTCTTCTCCCTACAATAAATGAATAATACTTCGGCTCTATTCCTGTACCTGGGCGCTTGAAATCAATATCATCCTCAGTTATAATCTCTCCACATTTAATTTTGCGTGCAGCTACAATACTCCTCTTAAATGCGTTACGTCTCTCCTCATCCTCATTCACAATTTTTTGATAACTTCCAAGCATCTTATATCCAACTTTTGCAGCATTGCAAATAACCTTTAATTCTTCCGGATTTGCAGATACTTTATGATCCCACCCAACCATACTTTTATCCAAAGTAAAATGTTTTTCAATAATACATACTCCCTTCGCCATAGCCAACAGTGGTGCCACTGTTCCTATTGTATGGTCAGAATAACCAACTTTACATCCAAAAGTATTCCGGAGCATATCTATATTATTAAGATTTACCATGTCGTCTGCTGGAGGATAGATAGATACACAGTGGAGCAGAATAATTTTTTGACAACCATTTTTTTGAAGACACTCAACAGCATCACTAACATCTGCCAATCCACACAAGCCAGTACTAATTACAACAGGTTTCCCTCTTCCTGCCACATATGTAAGAAATGGTATATTATTTAAATCCATAGATGCAATTTTAATAAATGGTACATCTAACTCATCTACAAGCAAATCTACTTCTGACTTAGAAAACGGTGTTGAATTAAAATCTATCCCCACTTTTTTGCAATACTCATTTAGTAAATAATGATCCTCCCTATTAATGCTATACTCATCTACAATTTCCTTTAATGTATAATCCGTACGATTCCGATAGTCATCTTTCAGAAAATAATTATCTTGATATACTTTTTCAGAAAAAATCGTATCCTTAGACCATGACTGGAACTTAACACAATCTGCACCGCATCTTTTTGCCTCATCAATCATTTTTTTTGCCAAATTCATATCTCCGTTGTGATTTGAACCTATTTCTGCAATTATATATGGCTTTTCAAATTCACAAATCTTATCATACTCAAACATAGTTTATCTCCCATTTTTATAATTTATCGTAATTAGTTCCTGCAAATTCTATTAAATATTTTTATATGCTATCAAGCATTTGCCCTATTCTTATATCCAATGAATACTGTCTCTTGGCTCGTTCATAACCATTAGATGCAATCTGTTTTCGTTCTTCCTCATGCTCAAGGTAATATGTGATCTTATCCAATAGTTCTTCCTGACTTGAAAATGTTTCTATCTCTTTTCCGATTTCAAAATATTCCGGGATTTCTGTCTGAAAATTAGTTAATACAAAACCACCTGCACTCATAATATCCCATATACGCAATGGCAACCCACTTCTAATAGGTTTTGACGTGAAATTCAAATTAATTTTTGATAGGTGGAAGATTTTGGGCATTTCCGTCATTGATTTTGCCAATCCTCTCGCATTTACATTAGGTAATGATGCTATATCACTCCCTGTATACAAATCAAGTTTAAAATACGTTGAGACCAAACCAAGCAAACGCAGCCGCTCCTGTTCTGTCACTTTATTTCCAAGATACAAATGCGCCATTGCCGCCTTATCATTATGATTCGATTTCTCCGGGAACTGATAAAATGGTATCTTATTTTTAAATTCAGTGACAATCTGATCTGTCAGACATTCCTCCAGAAAATTATATCCATATACTTTTAACTGCGCCTCAATCAATCCATCCAAATATCCCTTTAAATAAGAGCCATCTTCCTTCAAATGATTGTATGGACATTTCTCCGTATAAAGTGATCCCACGAAAGAGATATCTGCTGAAAATCTAGTTTTGTCTTCTTTTGTAATTGTACTTATAAGGTTATCTATCCGGTGATAATTTGATCCTAAAGGCAAATAGTAAATACATGCTGGATTTTCCTGATAAAACTCTTCATATAATGCATAGTCAAAAAGAAAAATTCTATTACATGAGTTTCGAATCGAGTGGGAATATAATTCCATAACCGGACTATCAACAATCCAACAAACATACCGTATTTTAAATATATTACAAACCTCCGAAATGACAGGAAAGAAATTTATACTAAAAACAAAATCATATTTTTTTTGTTGTAACGCACTACTTAATGCACAAAGGCATTCCTTAGATGAAATGTTTTTATCATCCATTTCAATTGTTATTTCGTCGATGCTATTTGAATATCTTCCTAATACCTCAATCATATCCGGTTCGCATATACTATTGTACCGATAAAATAAAATATTCATATAAAGTGCCTATCCTTTTATGAAAAATCTGCTATAATTTGTGACTGATATTGTTTATCCTGAATTTCTACTGGCTTGTCTCCCCCTGCCAGTTCATTATTATATTTACCAACAATTTCAGTCCGGCATCCCTGTCCTTTTAAAAACCACTCATATTCCAAATCTATATGACCTATATCTACCGCCTGATATCCCATCTTACACAAATCATATGCTAATACTGTAGCTGTTGGACCAAGTGCCAGTAAAAATAATTTATCTTTCGCTTGATCCTTGCAGCATTCTAATATTTTGTCGTATGCGTGAAAAGCATTTTCTGCCGGACCAATAATTCTCTGTATAGACTCTGCCCCTGAAAACAAATCATTTCCTACTCCAAGTGCTGTATATTTTCCCTCTATAAATACACATGTTCTATCTGCCCAGATTTTTTTTAAATTTTCAAATCTTTTTTGTGAGCAATCCGTTTTTGAATCATTATACATAACATATGGTCTTGTAACATATGCATTATAATATTTTCTATCTCTTTTCAATATCTGTAAATGCTCTTTTCTGACCTGTCTTGTCAAATAAAAACGAATCTCTCTTTTTGCCTGCTCACTATAGCGTTCCAGACTGCCATAATTATCTGCAATTGCAACCATTAATCTGTCATCTTCCGACGCAAGGACGTCCAACAATCGTGCTGCAAGCCTGTCATCCTGTTCCGTTTGGAACTTGTGACGTACCTGCCCATAAATTGTGGCAAATTCACCATCTCCAAATCTTGCAATAGACTTTCCATGATTAATAATCTCATTCAAAGTTTCTTCTACTGATGCAATATTCGGATACCAATATTCTGTTTCTTCTTTCAGCCTCGGGTCAGAAATTTCAAAAAAATAGTTTTCCCTAAAATGCTCTTGATCTTTGACAATATCATCAACCCAATCTATTATTTGTTTATTTGACTTTAACAGAATCTGAATGGTTTTTTCCTGTAATTCCATATGTTCCTGCATTTGTTGTGTTTTTTCTAAAAGCTCTGTTATTATTTTATCTTTATTACTCATTTTTCTTCTGCTCTACATCAATCCATATTCAGTAAAATTATATTTTTCATAACATCCGATACATAATTGCAAGTCAAATATTGTTTTGCCAAATGATTTAGACTTCCTTCCTTTTTATAATTTGTTAATATTGTTTTTGTTTTTCTGAAATGTATAATTAGTTCCGGCAGTTCGTGTGACACTTTGTACATTCCATTAATTCCCTCTTCTTTTTCCTTTTCTAAAATAAAAAGAATCAGCTCAATATCCGGTATTTCATTTTTTATATCTGACAATTCTAATTGTACATCAGGTCTTAATTTTAGAAAATCATAAAACAGCTTTCTTGCTTCCGTAAATTGTCCGGTTCTGACTAATTGTACCATTGCAAGCTTAAATTCAACCGTTTCCGCCTTCTCTGCTGTAATGCCGACATGTCCTTCTTTGATTTTCAATTTCTTAGATGTTATGTAAACCATCAGAAGTTCCTCTGACAGAAACCCAAATATCCTTTTATGATAATCATCATAACTGCTTACATCTATATATTTTTCCATTTCAAAAAAAATTGTAAAAAGCCAATCACAGTATGCATCAAACAAACTCTTTCTCATAACACATAAATTTCCAAAATAATACTTATCTTGATGCATTACTTCTTCAAATGCCTGCGTGTCCTCAGGAAAAAGTATCTTGATTATATCTCCTGCAAGAAGCATATCCTTAACATTATGGGAATTTCCAAAATATTCCAAATAAGATGTTGGTGCATGTATGCAATTTGAAACCATTACATCTGCATCCTGCAATGCCGTTTCATATTCTTCCTGCGTCATAAGTGTCCCTCTTTCATTAAAAAAGAAACGCCTATAATGGCATATTCCTATCAAATCTGCATCATGATAGTTTTTCCATAACCAATACATTCCTGTGAGTTCTCCATAATAGGGATTCAACGCTGATATAGAATCTCCAACATCATCTCTCATATATCCCAGATCAAGATTCAAAGCAGCTCCTACTTGAAGCGGTATATATATCGGATTATTAGGAGGATTAAATTTTTTGTGAGTCATAACAAAAATTCTTGTCTTCATCATCTTTTCCTTGCAATTATTCGAATTAAAACCGGATCAGATACTGTTGTCTTCGAAAGACCTTTATCTTCTTTTTCATATATTATTTCGAACTCTAGTTTCTCCAACTTTTCCTCTAGTTCCTTCTTTACAATAAAACGTCTGAAATGGTCATTATATGAATACGTATTTTTTGCAATTTTTGTCCCTTTTCCATACAAATCATCTTTAATACTTCTGACTTCAATAAAAAATAATCCTTTTTTCTTAATTGCCGATGATACATTTTTTAATAGTTCCCATTCCTGTTTTTCAGATACTGCATGAATTGTCCATCTACTATAGAAATAATCATACTGAACCTGATATAATGCCTTACATGTTACAAAATCATCACATACGAACATACTGTTTTTCATATTGTATTGATTTAGATGAGATATAGCCTCTTCTGATGCATCTACCCCTGTAACTTCTAATCCATTTTGTGAGAAATAGATACTGTCTCTACCATTTCCGCAACCAATATCCATAATTTTTTTGTGTGTTTCCATATATGGCAAAACAAATTTTGCAAAATCGCTTGGTTCCTGTATCTCTTTTTCTTTCCTTAGATAATATTGATTCCAATAATTTACATCCCTATCAAATGTGTCCTTCACATTCACTTTATATTCCATTATTTTATTCACACAATCTGAAATTGTAATAGTTCCATCATTTTCAATAATAATGTCCGGATTTTTTGGAAATTCCACATCCTGATCCATTCCTGCAACATTGTCTATTTTTCCTGCCGATTGTCCGGAATATAATCCTTTGCGATCCCGTTTCATCAATATATCTTTGTTAACATTCAAAAAAATTTCAACATATTTCTCTATATTGGCTCTATTCCAATCTCTGACTTCATCATACATGGCGATTGTACAGATAACAACTGATATGCCTTGATCGGTTAATGTTTTGCACAGATTAGAATAATAATAGGCACGTTTCTTACGATCGCTCTGTGAATATCCCAACGAATTACCGACTAATTTTTTTAAAATATCTCCATCTAAAATAATGAGGTTATCCTGCTTTTTCTTTAGTTCATAATATAGCGCATTTCCAATTGTTGTTTTTCCGGCTCCAGATAAGCCTGTGATCCAATATAATGTACCTTTGCCCATTACGCATTGCTCCTCATGTTAATTATTATATATTCTGCACGAACCTATATGATCCAAACACCATTTGGTGTAATAATTTATTTTGTCTTTATCATGAAGTATATTGCCATTTTTATCTGATAATTTTACTTCATATGTATCGAGTGGAACTCTACATTCTGATGTGACTTTTTCTATTCCCTTCAGATAAAAAGTAAAATCTCTTCCATTAAGCAAGATCTGATACGGATCTCCTACATGTATGCTTTCTGTTACAGTAAACTCCCTTTCTTTTTCACCCCCATACACTACAGGCAGTGAGGCATCTGTATTCTCGTAATTATATTCTATTCCTGCCAGTTTACATATAATTGGTGTATAATCACATGCTGAGATTAATTCCTCTGTTTTTCCACTTACCCCGCCGCCTTTGGTCATAAATGCAATCTTTGTTCTTTCATCGCACAAAAATTCCTCTTCCGGGCGAACTAAATAACCCTGCCCATGATCTGCAAATAAAGTGATTACAATTTCATTTTCTTCAAAATTATTTTCAATATATTGATATAATCCAGCTAATTTTCGATCCACATATTCAATCTGTTTTAAATAATACTTTCTTTTTGTCTCATCGTATTCCTGCTTAACAGAGTTAATTTTTCCCTTTGTGTTATCATTTTCCCATATCATAAATTGCCCCTGAAGAGGTGCAATATTATATTCATCTGCTATTAAATGTAATTCTCCGATTTCCATCCATATAAACTGATCTGTCTCTCGCATTGTATGAATTTGCTCTTCAACTTCTGAGACTACCTTCTCAATCGGAAATCCTTCATACATATGCTGGTAATGCACACGATTCATTCCTCTTGCATACCCATAATTTGGCGCAATTCTCCAATTTCCCCCTATTTTTGTGGTATTATAACCAGCGTTTTTAAAATATTCAAAAAGAATTGGTGTCTCAGCATCTATTTTTCTCAATAACTTTGAATGAAGCATCTTATGATTTGCCATCGTCTGTCCAGTTACAATGGAAGCAATAGACGGAAATGTCCAGTCTCCAGCTGTATGTGCATTTGTACATATCATTCCTTCCCTAAAAAAACGATATGTATTCGGCATTAACATTTCCATATGATTTTCTAAAACAGTTTGCGATAATCCATCAACAAAAATATTCAGAATCAAAGGTTTTCTTTTTCTATCATGAATAATTGGAACCACTTCGCCAAGCCGGAACTCTCTATCTTCAGAAGAAATCAATACTTTTCCTTTTGGAACTCGGTAATTAATATACTGTAACGGAGAATTATATTCTATTTCTGCCTGTTTTTTTTCTGTCTGCACGCATAATCGTCCCGGTCCATTCATAATTAACGGAACAAAACATTCTGTTTCTGACTCAATAGTAACACTACATCCTTCTGCATATGTTCTTTGAATGTCCGCTTCTTCCATTATTGTATCCATATTATCTATATGCAATATTCTTTCTCTCAAATTGTATGCGCTCTGCAATCCAGTAATGCCAACATATAATTCAGGTAAGTCGTAATAATCATTGTATTTCTGTGCCACCATATTGATGTCATCCATAAAGATTTGCTTTCTCACTCCCCAACTGATTCTATCCATATTAGCAATATACCCAATCCATATTTTATCTGACTCAATGTCATCTACATCCCCAGCTGTGATTGCTGTCATAACAGCATTTAACACTTGCTGCATGGCTGACTCAATGTTCGCCAGGCTCACAGTTAGCTGATTTCCACCTAATGCCAATTCCTTTGCAATCGCATACTGTTCATATGCCTGAAAATATTGTCCGCACAATTGGTATGCATATGCACAATTATAATGTACATCCGCAACATAAGGCTGCTTTTGCATTGCCGCATACGCATATTGTAGTGCCATCTGCGGTTCATCCGCATTGCTTAAGCAAATAAATTTATAAGTATCAATATCTGAATCCTGCGGACAATTTTCTTCATATGCAGCTATTGCAAACCATGCTTCCTCATATTGTTCGTTTATAATCAATTGTTCTATCTTACCGTTCATTGAATTACCTCTTCATATTTTATTTTTCTTTCTATTTTCCTTATTAAAAAGTATAGAAAAAGGATATCATTCTCTGATATAATAAATTCTATCTATATAGAAAGGATGCGATTTTATGAATATTTTATTTCTTGACTGGCCATGCTTTGGTCGCACAGACTTTTTAAATTTTTTTAGTGAGCGACATGATTCTGTCACTCTATTTTCGCACGCTGACTATGAACTTCGGAAAAGTGACTCCTTTTTGGCTGCACTATATTCTGTATTAGAAAATCAGCAGTTTGATTTTTGCTTTTCCTATAATTTTTTTCCACTGATGGCTACTGCCTGTTACAAATGTAACATAAAATACGTTTCTTTTGTCTATGACAGTCCACAAGTTAAATTATATTCTTATACTGTCACATACCCTACTAATTATATTTTTTTATTTGACAGTTCTCTGGTAACACAATTTCAAAAAGAAGGTGTATCTACATTTTACTATATGCCGCTTCCAGTAAATGCTAACCGTATCCATTCACTCCTGCAAAAGCCCTATGATTCTGCCCGCTTATCAGCAGACGTTTCCTTTGTAGGTTCCTTATATAATGAAAATCATAACCTTTATGATTCCTTACAAGGTATTTCTTCATACACTAAAGGATACTTGGACGCTATCATGAAAGCTCAATCTCATGTGTATGGTTATAATTTTCTTGAGGAATGCCTTACCACTCCTATTATCACAGAATTGCAAAATACAACTCATTACCAAAAAAATCCCGATGGTGTTGAGTCTCTTAGTTTTATTTTTTCTGACTATTACCTTTGCCGTAAATTAACTTCTATGGAGCGAATCAACATTCTTACTGATGTTGCTTCACATTTTCCACTAAAAATATTTACACCGAATAAAAACTACGTTATTCCCAATGCATCTAATATGGGTGTCGCTGATTATCTTACAGAAACACCCTACATTTTTCATGACAGCAAAATAAATTTAAATATAACGCTTCGCAGCATCAAGAGTGGAATTCCGCTTCGCTGCATGGAAATCATGTCCTGTGGCGGTTTTCTACTCACAAATTTTCAATCAGATTTTTTTAAACATTTCGTTGCCGGAGAAGATTTTGTTTATTTCGAAAGCAATGATGATATGCTGCAGAAAATTGATTACTATTTAACTCACGAAAAAGAACGAACTTCCATCGCAGAATCCGGTTATCAGAAAGTAATAAAAAACCATAGCTATGAGACTATTTTTCAACAAATTTTCAACATTATTGGCTAGGCATTTTTTAACTCTGCAAATATCTTTTCGGCTTCCCCCTTGAGCAGTTCAGCACCTTCGGCAACTAAATTCGTATATAATTTTCCTTTTCTGGCAAGTTCTTTGCCCTCCTCCTGCAATGTGTCAAGTTGTACAAATTCTTCATCCCTTAGTATTTTTGTGGCAGATGGCATTGTCATCGTTACAAGCTGATATGTATCTTCACTTTCAATTTTAGTAATGAGATTTTTTATCTTCTTTAACAATTTTAAATACTGCTGTGAATCCACGTGTTTTGTTTTACAAAGACGCTCCAGATTGCAATAACATTTATGTAATTTTTGTGTTTCCTTCTTTAATGCCTCAAACTGTTTCGGAATACTTAACAGATATTCAATTGCCCATGTTCTGTTGCATTCATTCAGCATCGGCTGAATGTTGTCTAAACAGGATGCAATATCAACCTCCTTGGTGCATGTTTCCGCAATTGCCTCTCTTAACGTCATGATTTCTGTGCCTTCAATTTTAGCTCCCCCCTCTGTTGCGTTTATCACACGAAAATCTTTGACATATTCTTTACACTCGCTTATTGTTTTCTCATACCAAGTCAAAAATGTATAAAAATCAACTCTTGTAGGTACTTTTTCTTCATAATTACCTTCCACCCATTTGTAATTTGTTGTATCGACTTCTGGCATTTTTTCCTCAAATGTACCATCTGCATGACTTTTATTTCCCGTTAACGCCAAATCCTGCCCCACTAATATAATCGTTTCTAACCCAATTTTATAAAGTAATGAAAACACATTCGTTGCAACAGATCCTCCTGTTGCAACATCTCCCCATCGCAATCCGCTTTTCGCAATGATTTTTTCTGCAAAACGATAACCTTCATCATAAAAAAACTTCTTTCCAATATGAAACTTCAAAATTTCTGGTGCGGCATTTAATGTTGTTACGATCGGTATCTTTTCTGCTCCCTCTATTTGCACTAGTTCGATTGGTTTTAATGCATCTACTATAAAATACATATCTGGTATAATTCCTGCTCTCAAAAGCGGTTTTATTGCCGTATCCACTGCGATAATAAAAGATTTTCCTTTTGCATTTTTTAATTCTTTGATGTTTTTATTTAATGATGGTCCTGCCGCTACAACGATTCCTGTTGTGTCGAACGGAATTGTCTTATATAACTGTATTGTTTTATATGCAGTACACAAATATTTAGCATTTTTCATTACATTTATAGAATCTATATTTGAAAAGAAAACCGCTGTATTGTATTTTACTCTGTTTTCGAGTGCTGTATCTTCACATTTTTTTACTAAGCTTTCACATTTTTTTTCAAAAAGGATATCATAATTGGGTAAGATAAATAATTGTACCTTATTTAAAGTTTCTAATCTCATCACTTTATCAAGAACACTACCTATCCTATCTAACGTCATCAGCCCTATGCCTTCTACCCAGAAGATAATGAGATGCTTTTCCATACCCATCTCTAAATCTATCCATTCTAATGACTTCAAAAAAATTTGGATAGAAGGTTCATATATAATAATATTGAGTCTGAAATCAACATGTTCAATTAATTCTCGTAAATAACCTATATTTCCTATTCCAAGCATTATATACGTATAGCCATCACATAAATCCCCTTGTGCTTCCAACCACTCTTCTGGTGGCTTCTGTGCATTGCGTTTTCCTCCAAGATAACAGCAATGACCATCCTTTTTTACCTTTAAAACAGGCAATCCATCGTTTGATTTCTCTTCAATAATTGTATAATTTTCTTTTAACTCATGCTTTGCTTTATCAATATTATAATCCATCTCCGGATAATATCTGGATAATGTCTGTATATTTTTCTCATATATTGTCATTTATTCTTCCTCCGATACTTCTGACAGGCATCCATTCAGATATTCCATTATTCCATAGGTAATGGCATCATTCATAAGAACATAATCATTTTCCTCAATTGCTGTAACAATATCCTTCAAAATATCTAAAAGTTCGTCTTTTTTCTGCGTAAACAATGATTCCTCGAGCTTCAATGGATTTTCCTGTATAAACCATAATGTAAACTCTTGTATCGTATTCAGTTGTTCTCTTATTGGCAGTAAATCTTTTCTTTTTTTATAATCCAGAAAATTCTCTTGTATTTTTTTTAATGTATTGTAAAGAAATATCCATTTCTGACGCATTTACCACAGCTCCTAAATTTATTAAAATAAAAGAGTTGGCAATGCCAACTCTTTTATTCGCTTTGTAGTCTTATTGTATTTCAGATTACTGTAACAGAGAAAGTACACCCTGAGTAGACTGATTAGCCTGCGCAAGCATAGACTGTCCAGCCTGTGCAAGAATGTTATTCTTGCTGTACTCTACCATCTCATCAGCCATATCTGTATCACGGATACGTGATTCAGCAGAAGATGTATTCTCAGATACATTGTCCAAGTTGGCTACCGTATGCTCTAATCTGTTCTGTAAAGCACCAAGTGCAGATCTCTGGGAAGATACAGAGTTGATAGCTTTCTGTACTGCATCAATTGTAGCATTTGCACTAGCATAGTCTTTAACACTTGGATTCGTAAGTGTAGTTGCCTTTCCTACGGTCATTTTATCTGCAATAATATTCTCAGTAACTGCATATGTTGCTCCATTATTTTTAATTCCAGCACTAACAGCTTTTTTTACAGCAGCTACATCTGCTTTCATTGCAGCAGAAGCTGATTCATATCTATTATTGTCAGCATCAATATAATATGCACTACCTGTTCCCATATCGAGATTCTGCAAATAACCTGCTGAATCTGCTCCATTACTAACAATTGCCTTCAAACTTGCAATAGCCGCTTTTTTCTGATTTTCAAATGTTTCTGTAGGATCTACTACTGTTGTTGCATATTTGCCAAATTTGAATCCTGTAACTTTCTGACCAGTCTGAGACTGTGTCGTTGTTCCAGCAATATCGTGTAATCCTAATGCTTTAGAGTTCATCTCTCCGATAGAGATGGAAATCTTCTGGTCAGAATTTGCTCCAACCTGTAAGTTCTTAGATGTAAATTTTCCATCTAATAAATTCTGTTTGTTGAACTGTGTTGTAGATGCGATACGATCCAACTCAGATGTAAGAGCAGTTAACTCTTCATTGATAGCATCACGGTCAATGCTCTCATTGGTATCATTGGCACCCTGAACTGCTAATTCATTCATACGCTGTAAGATAGAATGTGCCTCACCTAAAGCACCTTCAGCTGTCTGGATAAGAGAAATACCATCCTGTGCGTTTGAAGAAGCTTTGTCAAGACCACGGATCTGGCTTCTCATTTTCTCAGAAATTTTAAGACCTGCAGCGTCATCACCTGCACGGTTGATTCTGTAACCGGAAGATAATTTCTCTGAAGATTTTGCCTGAGCTCCTGTTGTAACTCCTAACTGACGATTAGCGTTCATCGCTGTAAGATTGTGCTGTACTACCATATTATTTTTCCTCCTTGAATTGGGCTTCAGCATCCATGCTGAAGTAGATTTGTTTTATTTGTGAACGTTCCTACTCTGACCGTACGCTTCATTTCGGATTTCACGAAGTAGCATTCTTTGCTTACTTGCATTGTATATCGGTATAAGTGAAAGATACTTAACCCCTTTTTTGATTTTTTTGTTTTTTTCCTTTCACTCTTTCCTTACCTTATCATCTTATTTTTTACCATGTTATAGTTCTTATTTCCGGCAATCCGTTTTCATATCCTATCTTTATACAAATATTTCCATTTCCTATTGTAAGCTCTTTTGGAAAATTTATTTCCAGCTTAGTTTGTCCTATGATATTATCTAGGGAAGGCATGAGTATTTTAAACAATTCAAAAAATCCAATCCTAATCCATGATTAGCATTTTTACACAAAACACCATCCACCTCATCCGGATGTATCATAAGCAACTGTGCATTTTCCAAGTTTGATATCCATGCCTCTTTTTCTTCTGCCGAAACCATCCAGTCTTCTGTTCCCTGCAACGCAATTATTTTACATCTGTTCTCGATGAACTGATATAAAAAGGAAAGATCATACAATTTTTCATTGTACTGATAACTTTTATCTTTCATGATCAAATACCGATAAATATTTGTCCATTTTATTCTTTCTGCATACAGTGTCAAGTTTCGTGCTTTCTTCATATAATATGGCTTAATATATGACGAGACATCAATCAAACCCGTGTATAATGTCGGGCAAATTATGTTTGCCAAATGTGCTAAATAGGCACCATGTGATGTTCCAAACAATATGATTTTATTTGTATTAAAAACATATCCTTTTCTTATTATTTCATATATTGCACATATTGTGGAACTCACTATATCAATGGTCTGCATAATCCCCATATCATTAAATTCTTCTACTGTTTCAAAATCCTCCACTTTATAATAAATTTCTGCGTTAACAATATTCTCCATTGTGGCAATGAGTTTCATTTCTTCCGGTTGCTTAACATCCATAAACTTATTTCCAAAATAATCACATTGCACTGTAATAAGATTATACTGTTCTGCAAATACTTCTCTCATTTTTCTAAATACATGTGAATCAATATTCCCACCATAACCGGGTATTAAAACAAGCATACCTGTGTTTTCGTTCACGCAATCCGGGAATACCATTTCGGTACGTATTTCCCTCGTTCTATAATTTTCTTCTGGTTGTTCTATGTATATATTGTTGTGAGCTTTAAAAATGTGTGTTTCTAATACTGCCATATGCATTCTCCTTTACAGGTTTATCATTCTGTAAGATCATCTAATTTTTTAAAACTATTCTGAATTTCGGCATAATCTTCCCACGGAATATTTTTCAATATATTTTGTCTTTCCACAAATTGTTCTGCCGCAGTCCGCACCGAAAAATATACATCAAATTTTGCCTTTGTTATGTATCTCCGTTTATTCAAATACTTTTTCTGGTTATCCACATTATCCACAAACTGATTGCAATCTGATATGATCTTCGCATCATAAGGATTTGCTTTTCCAATAGCATCTAATAAAAATGTTTCCATCGCTCCGGTGTCTTCGAATGGTATCACCAATAGCAATAATTTTGCATTACAGTTGTCACCTTGTCCATTTTCATAATGAAAATCAATCCATTTATCATTCGATATATCATCTTTCCATTCGATTTGCTGTTTTCCTAGCTCTGTTGCTATTATGGTTTCAAATTCCGATTCAGTTTCTACTTCATCCCTATCTGTAATGATCACAATTCTATTATATGCTTCATCTTCCGCTGACAAACTATTACTGTCTAATATAAATTGCAATCCTCCCGGTATGCGGCTACAGCCTCCGCAGCCAATAATATTAAGTTCAGAGTGGTCTTTTTTCAAAACACATTTTCTTGCTTTATATCCGTTAATCAGCACACTATCATTCTTTTTATACTCCCAACCATATACTTTTCGCATGTAATATTGAAGCAAAACAAAATCTGTTGAACCCTCGCATAAAATCACACTTCTCATTTATCTAAGCTCCAATCCCATATTATCCTGTGCCTCAATTGCCTTCCTGCCGTTCATTCTGCGAACTGCAGTCATGTTCTCTTTTTTATAAAGTGTATATAATGCCATATCATCCAAGCACTTTTCCGAACATTTCAATAATTTGTCGATTGCTTCTTTGCTATGTGATGTTACAAATACCTGCACATTCAATTTTCTGCACGTCTCCAAAATCCACCGGAATGTATTTTCCATTGCAGAAGTATGGATTGCAGTTTCGAATTCGTCAATCAGTAAAACTCCATCCTCTGCAGCGATCACTGCACTCATTAATAAAACTGCTTTTTTCATTCCATCGCCGTAAACATTCAGCGGAAGTGCTTTTTTGTGAGATTTTGAAAGAATCTTATATACACCGCGTCGCCTGCCATTTTCTTCCGAGTTATCATAGTTAATGCTCATAATGTCTTCGTCATAGTCTTTTAAAATAGCTAACATCTGTTCATATAAATCCGGGGTTTCTAATACAGCATTTAAATACAATGTGCCCTCGGCATGACGAGTTGGTGATATATAAATAATATTTTTCTCTCTTGATGAGTCTTCATTGGATTTATTACGGACATATCTGATCTGTCCCTCATACACTGCACTGTTAGACGCAATCTGTCCATTATCTTTTATTTGCATCTGTAATTTTGAAACATTCATAATATTTTCTGCATAGTCATCCTCATACCTTACATATGATAAACCTTGCAACTTATTGAATTGTGATTCTAATATCTCTTCGTGTAACACTGTAGCCTGCATTTCTATCACATGCTTTTCTCCATTTAAAGAAACTGCATACTCTATCTTTTTTGTGTCTTCGTTCACATCAAACAGGTCATAAAATCCATCATAATAAGTTAGTCCTCTTGACAAATTCATTCCATTATTTCTAATTAGGTTTCTCCATACCCGAAAGCTTGTCGGATTTTTCACACTCTGGAGTAGTTCAAGAACACTCGTTTTTCCGCTATTGTTATCCCCAGTTATGATATTAATCGGTGCAAGATTTTCCATTTTTAATTTTTTTATTCCTCGATAAGTTTCAATATCCAACTCGGAAATATAAACTCCCATTCATCCAGCTCCCTTCTGTCATATGATATAAGATGCATTTCGATTATAAATTATACTCACTTGATGATCGGATGTAGTTTTTCTCATAATTATCTGCTATGTTTCTTCAGCCACCAGATTAAAATTCCTACATATGGTATTTTTGGATCATCCATTTCCAAAATCTTATCCAATCTCCTTCGGCAATACAATGATATATCGCCATTACCACATTTCTTTCTTACATCAAATATCAGGCTTTCCAACACCTGTTTTCGATTTTCTACCAATGAGGAGTACTCTCCGTTTAAATTCAGCCTTTGATTTAAATCCTCATCAATCATCGGATCTGATGATTTTATAACTCCATCCGAAGTATATGTGATTCCCAGCAGAGTACTTTCATCACAAGGATTTACCTTTATCACTTCGTTTTCTTTCCGTGCATCACAGGTAAGCCTGTCCTTACATCCGCATCCCCTGTTCCCAGAGCATACTGCGAACATATTTTTATAGTTTAATCCCTGTCCAACATCAATGTTATCATCAGGATTTCTCGGAAGCCAATGTTCAATGGTAACCGTTGGAACTCCAACTGGCAATTCCCTCGTTTCTGGAATTTTAGACATACAATATGCACAAAGATGTCCTTGCTCCTTCATTAATTTATCCAAAAGCTCTTCCCTGACCTCTTTGTCCATATTTTCATAGGATGCCCCTACCTGTTGCCGGTAAGAAAGTAATTTGTCAGGTTCTCTTCCTTTTTTTATTACAATCATGGCTGCTACCTCACATTTGTTCCAATGTAAGACGAACTCTGCAAGCATTTATTTCTGGATCATTTGTTCCAATTTTGTTTTCCAACCGCTGAATACTTCTCTCTGCTTTTTCCCAATCACCATTATCTAATAACCTATAAAAATCTGCAAAAAGCTGTCTGACATCATCTGGCCGCGTGGAAACCTCCATCACTTCTCTAAGTATTGTGTTTGCATCCTTGCCATACGTTTCCTCATTCGTATTAACCGCCCTGTTATCTTTCAGTATTATAATAGATTCACTTTTAATAGAATTAATTACCTCCGGAGCATGTGTGCTTACGATAAATTGAACTTTCGGAAAGGTATCCATCAGATCCTTTAAGATTCTCTTCTGCCAGCTCGGATGTAAATGTAAGTCCACTTCGTCAATCAAGACTATTCCCTCTGTTTCTGTCAAAACATTGTCCAATAACTGTGGGTTAAGGATTGCCATTCGATACGCAATATCTGCAATTAAACTTATTGTACATTTATATCCATCACTCAGCTGTGAAACAGGCATTCTGACATGCACGTTTCCGTCAAAGTATATTACATCCAGTTCGCCTGTATCTAAATTAAATTGTACTTTTACATCCGAATATCCTGTGATTGAAGTAAATATTTGTTCCAAAGCCATCGTCACAGCAGCAAATTCAGGAATCACTTCTTTTCTCTGTAATTGCTGGTAAGTCATTTTTTGAAACCATTTCATCATTAATTTATCATTTGCAGCTCCATCCAGACTGTCAATATATCCATTAGTTCTGGTGTTCTTTTCAAATGCATCATTCTTTTTCTCCCGATGCTGAACCCACAGTCGCCCTGTACCATAATACGAAATAATAGGTAATTTTAATTGTTTGTCCCCTTTTCTCATCCGCTCCTGATATTCATCAGCAATTTTGGTAAGTTCTTTGGCAGATGCGAGTCCCCCTCTTCCTTTTGCCGAATTTAAACATCTGCTCCATGCTATATCTTTTCCATCTATTTTACCAAACGCTGCAATTTCGACTGGAAATTGCGGCTGGACATCAACGCTGCTTCCTAAATCATAATACTTATAGCAAGCATCATTCTTCTTTATTCCATAATTAGTCAGTCCATCCATTGCCGAAGTCAGAGTTCCTGCAGCAATTGTTGCCGCCTCAAGTATTGTGGATTTTCCAGCCCCATTATTACCCACTATAACTGTCATTCTATTAATAAAATCTACCTTGATATCAGAAAAGCATCTAAAGTTATGAAGTTCGATTGATTTTAAAAACATTCCCTTCTCCTCCCGCTTGTCTACTACCTTAAAATTGTAACTAAAAAGACCTCACAAATCAATATCTTTCTATCTGTGCGGTCTTTTATTCTCTCTATTTTTTATTATCCAAAAAATGCGGCTCATTATACGCCTTATGCATCATATTATTATAGTATTCTTTGACGATCTTCTGGCTGCTGCGGATTTCCTTTGCCTGCTGCCTGATATAAGCAAACTTGGCGGTTGCCTTTTCCTTATTTCTTGCCTCTGTTGCCTGAATCTGCATATTCAATTCGGTAAGTGCCCTGATCAGTTCCTGCATCTGCCTGATCTGCTCTTTATGGATGTCTCTGTTGCTCTCAAGTTCTTCCTTTACTTTGTCATATAAACTTTCGAAGCCCGTGTCAAGCTGTTCTAATTTTTCGATCAGCGCCGCTTTCCGATTCACGTTTTTTTCAAATGTGTCCGGTTCTAAATTAGGATCATCCAGCAGAAGGCTTTGTTCCTCGCTAAGTTTTAATATATCTGTCAGGACATTTTTTTTGCGCCAGAGGCTTTCGATCATGATTCCAATGTAATTATCTGTCACGATGTATTGCTTTCTCCTTCCGGTTATCTCTGGCTGGCAGCCAGTTTCATCACTTCTTTCCATGTATCGCGCATGGTTCTGAGATGTTTTAATACTTCTTCCAGGATTTCTTTATCTTTTTTCATATTTGCCTCGATCAGGCGTTCTTTCAAATAGACATATACATTATTAAAATCATCAGCTGTTGCATATTTATGATTTAATGTTGCCTGAAACTCGGAGATGATATCCTCAACTTTCCGGATGTTGTTATGTGCTTTCTCGATATTATTTTCCTCAATCCCTGCAATTGCTATGTTGCAGAATTTGATTGCTCCGTCATAGAGCATAAGTGTCAGTTCCGCAGGTGATGCGGTCATAATTTTGCTATTCGCATACGCAGCATAGCCATTATGATTAAGCATGTGAAAATACCTCCATGTGTTTTCTTTTTTTCTTTATGCAGATTTAACCTGCGGCAATGCCGCAGGTTAATTGTCCTGTTATCATGATCCAAACAGACCGGATAAAGAAGATGTCTGTGAATTGAGTTTTGCCAGCGCTGTTTCCATCGCCGAGAACTTCTTGTAGTAGTAATCCTCCTGTTCAGACAGCTTATCCTCCCACTTTTTGATCGTGGTTGTATAATCGCTGTATTCCGAAGCCATCTCCTTATCATTGTATACTTTAAATATACTGCTTAAAGTGGATGTCTTCATTTTCTTATCAATAGAATCATATAATCCTGTTGCAAGCTGTTGCATGAATCCCGCCACAGAATCCGGATCTTCTTTGATCGCTGCCAGCAGTTTGTCTTCCTTTCCGGAAGTTGCGCTGTCATCCTCATCCCCATTGATATGGTATGCATACTGTTCATTCTTTGCAGAATTCATATAACCAAGTGTTGAAATTCCAAAAGAAGTAAGATAGTATGTCTTTCCATTGACTTCATATCCCTTGGACATCGCCGTTGTCATGGACGAGATCAGGCTCTCTAACGAATCATCTCTGCGGAGCAGGGAATCTTTGACTTTTGCCTCCCATTTCTCCACTTCCGTATCACTCATGGAATCCTTTTCATCATCTGTCAGCGGCTCATATCCTTTTGCCGAATCTGCATTGTATAACTTGTTCATCTCGTTAATAAGTGAGTTGTACTGGCTGAGCAGATCCTTGACCTGCTCATAGATTCCCTCACTGTCTGTAGCTACGGTTACAGAAATCTCTCCACTCGTCTTGGCAAGTGCTGTGACAGAAAGACCATTTACAGCGAACTCGTTGGTAGATGAAGTGTATTCTGCACCATTCAGTTTGATCTTCGCATCCGATGCCGCCGACCAGTTGTTATCGTCATTCACTTTTGCGCCGGTATCTGATACGGTAGATGTCATTGCCAGTCCCAATGCCAGCAACGCCTTATCGCCGTCTGCATTCTTTGATTTCAGTTCAAAACCGTTTTCTGTACCGGTCTTTGCTGAACTTACAAATAATCTGCCGTTTTTCTCATCAAAGCTGGCTTTCACACCTGCGTCTGACAGGGATTTCACAAAGTCGCTGATCTTTGTGTCACCGGTCACGCTGATGCTTGTTGTCTTTCCAGTTTCTTTATTGGTAACTTCGATCGTACCGGTTCCGGTATATCCCAGTTCGCTTAAAGTGGATGCCGATGAAACGGTTTTTGTCTTATCTTCCGCACCGGATGCGTCTTTGATCGAAATCTTTCCGCCGGTAAGATAATCACTTTTGGCAACCTCTAAGACCTCCAAAGACTGTACGCCGTTGGTCGCCCCACTTGCTGCACTCACTTTCGCTTTTGTGCTGTCGGATACGCTTGCCGTACGCATATTGTAGGCAGATGACAGTTTTAATTTACCAACATTGTTATAGAAACTGTACACCTTGGAGTTTAAGGTACTCCATGCCTCCTGCTTCCATGATAATTTTGTCTGTGCTTTTTTATACTTGCTCGTCTTGTAACTATAAGAAGATACAAGCGCTGAGATAATGGACTCAGTATCTAATCCTGAGTTCAAACCTGTGATTCTGATTGGCATAATCCTGCTCCTTTCAGTTTTGTAACTTGTTTATATCGTTTTCTGTTTTCATCTGTCACTTGTCTATTGCTGCTCCTGTCTTTTGGACAGTGATCTACAGTTTCTTATCCACTAATAATCCTGCCATCTCCCAGACTTTTGCGATCATGTCCAGGGTTTTCTCCGGCGGATATTCTTTCAGGACTTTCTTCGTGTCTTTGTCAACGATCTTGATAGTGACACGGTTGGTTGCATCATGGATTCCGAAGACTGCCTCGGAATTGTGCGCCTTTTTATTGATCTCGTCAACTGCTTTCCTGATCTGGGAATTCTCGGAGATCGTCTGCTTTGCCTGACTGTCGTCCCGGTTTCCGTCTTTGCCGTTTTTGTCAGTCTCTTTCGTGTCGATCTGAATGGTTTTCTTCATGAGATCGTCAGAAGCTGCTGCGTTGGATGCAGTTTCCACTTTTGCCTGACTCTCTGCTTTTACATCTGATGCGGATGAACTTCCCGCGTAGGACATCCCTGCCCCTTTCATAGCCTCTATTGCCATTGTTCTACACCTCCGTGTGCATAAGCTTGTGTTCTTCCATGGTTGCGGTCCGGATCTCTGTAAATGCCGGAACGCTTATTTTTCTAAATCATATATCGGTAGTTTTCCTGTAAAATTAATAGCTGTCATGCAATTTCCTGCTTTGTGCCGCTGTTGTTATCTGATCAGGGTTTCATTTTAGCAAAATATAGGATATAATTCAATCGCACCGGAAATTGAGCCCGCAATGCGTTTATGTTTTTTACTATTATAAATAGGAAAGGATATTGTTTATTATGTTATATATCATGAGACACGGAAAAACTGACTGGAATGCAGTCCACCGCCTGCAGGGAAGCGAAGATATTCCTTTGAATGAAGAAGGCCGCCAGATGGCGAGAGACGCGCGGAAAAAGTATGGGGATCTGCGATTTGATATCTGCTATTGTTCGCCCTTGCAGCGTGCGCAGGAGACTGCTGAAATTTTTCTGGAAGGGAGCGGCACGCCGATCCTGACGGACGACCGCCTCCGCGAGATGGGATTTGGCATGTATGAAGGAACAGAACATGTCACACAGAAACCGGAATGTCCGGTATACACGTTGTTCCATGATCCTGTCCATTATCATGCTGTAGATGGTGCGGAAAGTCTTGAGCATTTGTATGCCCGCAGCGGCTCTTTTATCCACGATGTTTTAACGCCGGAAGTTGTTTCCGGAAAAAATGTACTGATCGTCGCCCATGGAGCCTTAGACTGCAGCCTGATCTGCCAGTATGAAGAGATTCCTCTTGAGCATTTTTGGGATCAGCTGCTCGGTAACTGCGAGCTTAGAAGATTAGTTTCATCAGCCAATGTGTGAAAACAGATACTGCAGAACGTCATCTGTGAATTTTATCGCATGCACACCAATGAATGTGGAGCCGTCTTCCTGCTTTTCTTCGCGGGAAACCTCCGCATACATGATCAGTGTTTCTGCCACAATGATCACCTGTTTTCCGAGAAGGCCTTCATGCCCCTCCGGCACACAGATTCCCATGCCTAACGGACTGATGTCTTTCACGTCCACGTAAATTTTTTCCTGTGTATCGCAGATTACGACAACACCATTTGTCTTGTATTCTACCCTCGATATTTCTCTTCTTTCTTCCATGAGTACCCCCTGTTTTTATCATTTCTGTCCTGACTGCCCTGTACAGGCAGAATTGTCTGTATCAGATTGTCTGCATTATTCAAAGATCTCCTGTACATCATCCAGATTTCCGTCTCCGGTGAGAAGCAATGTCACTCTGCTCTCCGCCTGGCTGATATCCGTGGTCGCCTCAACGCAGAGTTCGCCGTTCTGATTATAAAGTGCCCACTGAAAATCTGTGATCTCCACCGGCCACTCTACCGGCATGGAAACAGACTGTCCATCTGCGATTGCACTGATATTGTATTGTTCGCCGCTAATCGGATCGATCACAGAAAACATCCCAATGTCGATGCCGCACTCGTTTGTGGCTGTGATGATGATGCTTTTACGTTCTGCATATTCAGAAGATTCTGTGCTTTCCACGGCTTCTGCTGCCGCTTGGGCTGTCCCGGCTACTTCCGTTGACTCTTCCGATCCGCCGACGGTTTCCGCAGGTTCTTCTGTCGTTTGCCGGCTGTCTCCGGATGTCTGCTCCGTGGCGACTGGCGCCTGATCCTGATGATCTGTTTTTCCGCAGGAAGTCAGGAGCATTATGCCAAGAAGCATGCAGATTATGAGTGTTTTCTTTTTTTTCATAGATTTTGTTTCCTTGTATACAAATTACGGATCATATTTTTCCTGTTTTCAGAATACTCCGTATTTTATTTTTTTGCAATGGATGTTTTAGAAAAGGCGCACCTTTTGGATGCGCCTTACTGTTAAAATTTATTTCTCATCTTTCTGAGCTGCTTCTGCTTTTTTCTTTTTATTTCTGCGGTACATTTCCTCGCCGGTTACACCAAGAAGTGCAATGATGAGTAACCACCACCAGGACATTTTCTCCTGCTGCATGTTTTTCACTGCGCCAGACTCTGCTGCAAGTGGAGTTTCTTCATCGGCAATTGTCGAGCTCTCCTGTGCTCCGTTCGCTGCAAGAGGTGTCTCCTCGTCCGCAATTGTCACATCTGTGTCAGCGTCCGCATCTGTATCAGCTGCGGCATTTGCATTTGCAACCGCTGCTGTTCTCGTTGCTGCCGCCGGTGTTGCAGCTGCTGCAAGCGCTACCGGTGTCTCTGCGATCTCAACCGGTGTTGCAGCTGCTGTGGCTGTTGTAACAATTGTGGCTGCACTTGCCGGAGCCGCTGCTGTAGTTACAGTGCCTGCAGGTGTTGTGGCTGCGCCGCCCGGTGTCGTCTCAGTACCGGATGGGGTAGTTGCGCCGCCCGGTGTCGTTTCAGTGCCGGATGGGGTAGTTGTGCCACCCGGTGTCGTTGTGGAACCGCCTTCGCCCGGAGCCGGTGCAGGGGTGAGTTCTGCGATCTTATCAGCCAGTGTTTCTCCTGCAATTCCTAACTTATCTGTCAGGTCTTTTGCCATGTCCTCTGCCTCTTTTAATTTTATCTCTGCCGCGCTGATCTGTCCCTCTAACTCTTTTACCTGATCTGCTGTGTAGTTCTGGCTTGTAAGAAGTGCTGTAAGCTTATCCTTTAAGCTGTCCGCATCTGCTTTTGCTTTATCAACTTTTTCCACCGCATTCTTTGCTGCGTCAATGATCGCATCCGCTTTTGCTACTTTCTCTGCTCTTTCAGCCTCCGCTTTTAATGCTGCATCTTTGAAATCATAGAAGCTCTTTAAGCTTTCATGTCCCGGGAAACGATTATCATCTTTTCCGGTGAGCCAGATTCCTTCATTGATTTCTCCTGTTTTCTTATATTCATCATAATATTTGTTGCTTGTATAAGCTGTTTTTTCCTCTGCCTTGGCAGTCTGATTGTATTTCTGTGTTTCCACGGTCTGCGCACCAAGATCTTTGGAATTTTTCTGCTGATAAGTTCCGGTGTAGGAAACGGATAAGGTTGTGGAGCTGTTCTTCTCGTCAACAACTGCCTGATCCGTTGTCTTCTCTCCCTCTGTGAATGTGTCATCGGCATAATGGATTTTGATTGCTACGTTGGAGTTATGTTTTCCATTCCAGCCTTCATAACCGTTAATATGCAGATCTCCAGTTTTCAGGTTGTCTTTAATCTTCTTATTCTGGGAAACTGCATCTCCAAGAAGTTTTTCTGCATCTGCTTTTGCAGCATCATATGCCTGATCCTTTAACGCTTCCAGATTCGTATTGTCTGCTGCATTTACAGCATTTGTCTTGGATTCCACAGCGTTTGCTTTTGCAGTCACTGTCTGCGAATAAGTAATAACGATCGTGCCTGAAAATACGTTTTTATAAGCAGCAGAATCTGCACCCCAGTCTACCCATCTGCCGGAAGTATTTTTGTACTTATCTACAGCATTCACTTTTGCATTATCTGTATTAATACTTTCGATCTTATAATCGCCGCCAAGCAGGTTCTCTAACGCCTCTTTGTTGGTGAATTTAGCAAAAAGTTCCTTTGCTGCAATCTCGGCATTTTTCTTCTCGTATTTATCGTTATCATTATTGATTTTTTTCATTTCAACAACAATTTTCGATAAATCAATAGTTGTCGTAAATGTAGTTTTCTGGCTTACGGTCACATCTGCAGTCGCTGTTGCGCTCATGGACGTCTCGACATCTTTATCTCCGTCTTTCAATGCTGCTTTTTTATCGGCCAGATCCTTTTCTGCTGCCTCGACATTGTCATATGTCTTATCAGAAGATAATTTAGTTTCCGTGTATGTAATCTCGGAAACGTTTTGTTTTACCGTTTTGACCAGTTTGCCATTTTCATCCACTGAATAGGTGGTCTTTTTCTCACCGGAAGTTTCATATTGTTCACTGTTATAGTTATTGTTCACCTCAACGTCCTTAGAAGCTGAGTCGACCACATAGAACTGTCCACCTATATTTACGATTGTGTATACCACTCCGTTATTCTCATAAACTGCGGTATCCTGATCATTCTGAAGCTTATCTGCCGGGAAGTTCTCTGCATTGATATTGAATGCAAGGCTTCCGTCTGTGCCCTTCACATCATAGGAAACCACTTCTTCTGCCTTCTCGAAAATAACAAGATCATCGCGGGTATCGTTGAGCTTGTAGTTCAGATATACGGTTTGTGTGTCACCTGCCACATCTTTGTAAGTCACCTCACAATAGTTTTTGTTATCATTCCGATTCCAGGTCCACTTGCAGTCAACAAGTTCTCCCTTGGCAAGTTCCGGAATGTAGTAATTCTTAAGGATCACTTTGAACAGCTCATCTTCTTTTCTCCAGTTTGTGGAGGTATCCCCTGCACGTTCTTTTTCCAGAGCGATGATCTCAAGTGCTGCTTTCTGTGCATCGGTAAGCTCCGGAATTGCTGTTTTTGCTTCCTCTGCTGCCTCCTGAAGAGCCTTCGCTTTCTCCTGAACTGCTGCAAGATTTGCTGCGGCTGCCGCTGCCTCGGTACTTGCTTCGGCAACTGCTGTATCATAAGCTGCCTGTGCCGCCTTAAGCTCGTCTAACGCTGTATTGTATTCGGCTACTTTGCTGTCATAAGCTGCTTTGGCAGTCTCATACGCTTTCTGTGCATCGCCTACAATACCAGCTGCCTGATTGTAAGCATTCTTCGCCTCCTCAATGTCTGTTGCAGAATCAATTCCGGCTTGTGCTTTATCAAATGCGTCTTGTGCTTCCTGCTGCTCTTTCTTTGCATCATCCGCAATTGTATTTGCCTCATCTGCTTTTTTATCTGCCTTATCAAGAGCTGCGTCGGTATCTGCTGCGGCATCTGACGCATCTTTTATGCGATCCATTGTTTTGTCAACTATTTCTTCTGCCACATTCACATCTGTACCGCCTTCGAATGTTCCGTTTGCGGTAGCATCCAATACGCCTGCTGCATCTTTTGTTGTCTGGTCTGCGCCACTGTCATCCGCAATTGTTGTATCAACTGCTGCATTTACCGCATCCTTTGCTGCTTCTGTTGTTTTGCTCGTTTCTTCAGCGGCTTTCTGAACTTCTCCCACCTGTTCCGCTGCAGATTTCTGTGTTGTTACAGTTGTTGTACTCTCTTCCGGTGTTGTTTCACTGCTATTCTGTCCATCTGCATCCTCAGCAAATGCTGCAATCGGAGTAGATAATGCCATCATTGCTGCCAGTCCGACCGATAATGATCTGATCACGTTTTTGCTGGCTTTTTTGGTTAATTTTACGCCTGTAGCGTTTTCCATCATTTCCTTTTTCATCTGTATAAACCTCTTCCTTCCATTTTAATGTTTATCTCGCTGCACTTTTGCCAAGGCTGCAAAAAAACATATTTATCCTTTTTGTTATACTAACTATAACATTCAGGGCGTTACATAAAGTGTTATAAAAAGAACTAATTTTTGAAAAATCAGAGGTTTTATAGTAGTTCTTCTAATAAACGACGCAGCATTTATAATTTAGCAGTGTTGCACGGGCTGTTTAGTTCTTGTATTTCCCTTTTTCGGGAAATTATGTTTTTATTTCTCATTAATTTCCCGTTTTCAGGAAATTATATTTTTATTTCTTGTTAATTTCCCGAAAATATCATATTATAGGAAATATAGAATAATTGCATATGCAATGGAGGGATTATAATGGATAAAAAATTTTTGAAGGCAAAAGATATTGCCCAGCTTTGGGGAATTACTCCCCGGAGGGTAAATCAGCTCT
>OHLJ01000126.1_pt1 | contig 52103 bp, 60 predicted proteins | sample 1568991 | NCBI WGS metagenome assembly OHLJ01 (sample SAMEA3879601, study PRJEB24766) | human gut metagenome | biome: human-associated habitat; feature: feces | place: USA | collected 1985/1987
TATTTTTTCTAGCTTTTTTAAAAAAAGAAACGGAGAAAGAGGGATTTGAACCCTCGCGCCGGTTGCCCGACCTACACCCTTAGCAGGGGCGCCTCTTCAGCCTCTTGAGTATTTCTCCATGAACCGAACATCGTCTCTACCAATATGTTATTGGCGTCATTTCGTGACGCAAAAGTTATTATACATAAGCTCTATGCTTTTGTCAATTGCTTTTTTTATTATTTTCCTAATTGTAGATATTGTTTATGAATATTGCCGAATAGCTTCTTCAATCTTCGTTTTTACAATGTCCGCAATCTCCGGTGTTTTCAACTGTTTATACTCTTCATAACAGATTGGCGGTAAATAGATCAGCTTTACCGTAACCGGAGCTATGGACTTCTCATCAAACGGTTTGTAAGAATCAATCAGAGCACATGGTACAATGGGGCACTTTGCTCTGACTGCGCTTTTGAATGTTCCTCCCTTAAATGGAAGCAGTTGATTTCCCATACGGCTTCTGGTTCCTTCCGGGAAGATCAGAAAGTTTCTGCCCTGCTTTACTTCTTCTGTCATCTGATTGATCACCTGAAGCGATTGCTTAATGTCTTCTCTGTCTATGGCAATCGCGTGCAATGCCCGAAATACTTGTTTTAACAGGATTACATTGCTTACTTCTTTCTTATAAACTACAGAGAAAGGAACCGGGCAGGACTCCAGAAACACAAGTGCATCAAACATTCCCTGATGATTTGGGAAAAAGATAAACCCGTTTTCTTTCGGAATATTTTCCACACCATAGCTCTCTATGGTTACTCTTCCGGCACGGTTTGCCGCTTTTGTTACCTTTTTGATAAATGCATAGTTCTTTTCCAGGTCAAAATTCTTTCTGGTTCCCAGCCACCATATCCGAATCAGATAATACGGCACCTTATAGAACAGTCTTACCACCATCAGTATGATTCTATACATAGTCCGCCCCAGTCTACTCTTCGTTATATTCTTTTACCGCCGTTTCATACAGGTTATTACCTTCTGCGTCAATTACTACAATCGCAGGAAAGTCCTTTACGGTCAGTTTACGGATAGCTTCTGTTCCAAGATCATCATATGCAATGACCTCAGAAGAAGTAATTGCGCGGGACAAAAGTGCTCCTGCACCACCTACGGCTGCAAAGTATACCGCTCCGTTTCTTACAATGGCATCCCGGACTTCCTGTGACCTTTTTCCTTTTCCGATCATCCCCTTCAGTCCCAGATCCAATAATCCCGGTGCATATTTATCCATTCTGCTGGCTGTTGTCGGGCCTGCAGACCCTATAGGACGGCCTTCTCTCGCCGGAGACGGTCCCATATAGTAGATTACGTTATTTTTCATTCCTATAGGAAGTGCTTCTCCCCTGTCCAGAGCTTCCTGCATTCTCTTGTGCGCCGCATCCCGGGCTGTATAGATGGTCCCTGTCAGATATACATAATCTCCTGATTTCAGAGAGCGGGCATCTTCATCGCTGAGAGGTACTTTTACATATTTATCCATGTCGCTTACACTCCAATTATTATAATATCCGGACATCTTTACTTCAGATCTCTCTAACTGCATGCCTGTTGACATGGCAACAGATGTTTACAGCTACCGGCAATCCCGCTATATGTGTGGGATATGTACTAATATTGACCGCCAGTGCTGTGGTTGATCCGCCCAGTCCTCCCGGTCCGATGCCTGTTTTATTAATCTTCTCCAGCAGCTCTTCTTCCAGTTCCCTCACATAGGGTATCTCCGAATGTTCATCCACCGGACGTGTCAATGCCTTCTTCGCCATCAATGCACATTTTTCAAAAGTACCGCCAATGCCCACTCCGACTACCATAGGAGGGCACGCATTCGGTCCTGCATCCTTTACCGCCGTCAGGATTGCGTTCTTCACGCCTTCTATTCCGTCTGCGGGCTTGAGCATAAATACTCTGCTCATATTCTCACTGCCAAATCCCTTCGGTGCCACGGTTATCCTGACACGATCCCCCGGAACAATACTATAATGAATGATCGCGGGTGTATTATCCTTCGTATTCTCCCGGTAAATGGGATCCTTCACCACAGATTTTCGCAGATAACCGTCCACATATCCCTGTCTGACACCTTCGTTGACGGCATCTTCCACATTGCCCCCTGTCAGATGCACATCCTGACCCACTTCCAGAAATACAACCGCCATTCCGGTATCCTGACAGATGGGAATCATATCCTTGCCTGCAATATCCATATTCTGCTGCAACTGTTGCAGGATCTGCTTCCCCAAAGGTGCTTTTTCCTGCTGTTCCGCTTTTGTAAATGCCGTCTTCATGTCCTCAGATAAGAAATGATTGGCCTCTATGCACATTTCTTTGATATTTTGCGTCAAAGTAGCTACATCTACTGTTCTCATGGTTTCTCCCTGTTATTCGGTAATGGTTTTGCGAATCTCTTCCAGTTCTTCCGGTGTACTTTCCCCGGGATTCCATAAAATATGCTGTCCATCATTCTCATAACGGGGAATCAAATGCATATGAAAATGGCGAACGGTCTGTCCGGCAGCCTCTCCATTATTCTGTACGATATTGAGACCATCGCAATGTAATTTCTCTGTCATCTTTGTTGCCATCTTTTTTGCAAGAACAAATACTTTTGCCGCTGTATCCTCCGGCAGTTCATAGAGATTATCCGCATGCTCCCTGGGCAGGATCAGCGCATGTCCTCTGGTAGCCGGTCCCAGATCCAAGATTACTCTGAAATCCCCGTCTTCGTATAATGTCTTGGAAGGGATCTCTCCGTTTGCAATTTTACAGAAAATACAATCTTCCTTTTTCATCGTTTTGCTCCTATCTGTTATTTTCTTCAAAGGGAAACATCTGATCCAGTGTTCTGAGAATTCGGAAATCTCCCTTCATTCGCTTCATAATGCCTGACATAAACGCCCTCTGGAAGGTCATTCGTCCGTTCACAATATCTTCCATGGCAGCACGATTCATCTGCATCTCCACATCCGGCTTCTCCGTCTCACCGTATCCGCATTCCAGTGCGCCACTGCCAATAGCGATCCACAGAGGATTCTTCTTTTCTTCTATATTAATAACATATCTTGCTTCAAAACCAGGCTGCGGTACAAAAACTTTTCGGAACTCTTCCAGATATTCCTGTTCATTATCCGTTCCGCTGTTATCCAACATATCCCGGAACATGGAAGTCAATTCCTGAATATCTTCCTTCTGTCGCTGTACAAACGTATCATCCGATACATATTCCGACAACTGTTCTGTCTCCTGCGGTGTCAGGTTGATTGCCTTGGGGATCGTTACTTTCTGACGCATCACTTTATTGCTGGCCGGGAAACTGGCAATCTTCTGGTTGATAGTACGGTACATGTTCTCAGCCTTTTTCTCAATGATCTGGCCGTACTGTCCGTTCATCTCCAACGTTACTGTATTCTCTATATATCCGCATATGCCGCTGCAGGGCAATCCTCCCAGAATCTCCCAGGCCGCCGCAAGACTGAGCTTGCCTTCTCTCTCTCCGTAGGTGGTAGACATCACGACCGGACACATATAAATTCCCGCGATCGTCTCTTTATCCCCATACAGCCAGCAGGCATCCAGAAACTGCTGCATATAGCCACCGATACCGTACCACTCCACTGTCGTTGCCAGAATAATTCCGTCTGCCTCTTTCAGCGTCTGTGGCAATGTCGTAATATTGGTCTTTCCATCATAAAGATTGTATCTCTCCACATGCACCCGCAACTCTTCCAGCACTTCCTGCATCTTATTGATCACATAGATCGTAGGATCATCAATGATTCCTCGTCCGCCATAGTAAATGTTGATATTCAAGTCCACACCTCTTTCGTTTTCTTCTGTCTTCTGTGTTTCCTGAGCGCACAAAACAAAAGTCCCGCCAGGAATCCGGTCACCAGTCCGCCCACATGTGCCGCATTGTCAATATTTTGTGCAGTAAAACCACTGTACAGAGATAATGCTATCATCAGAATCACCCGTTTGGGTGTCACATCCGGCATAGATTGCCGATCCAGCAAAATCCAGGCAAGCAGTACTCCGTCCAGTCCAAAGATGGCTCCGCTGGCACCTACAGATGCCGAATAATCCATCTGCAGAAGCTTTACCAGCAGTGAGCATAAATTCCCTCCGATTCCGGACAGAAAATAAAGCACCAGAAACGTGACATGACCTGTCACCTTCTCAATCATGGCCCCCAGAAAAAACAGGAGGACCATATTATTAAAAATATGCTCTATGCCCGCGTGCAAAAACATTGCCCACAAAAGCCTGCCGTACTGTTTACCGGCCAATACACTGACTACATCCAGTTCGCCTTTATTATATAACACATTTCCCGAAAAAGTACACATCAGGAACACAATTACATTGATCACCACAAGCATTCCGCTTACCCAGGGTACATTACGAAGCCTTTTCACCTTCATTGCTCCTCTCAATGTTCTCTCCATCCGGTATTGTATTTCAAATGTACCACTGTTTATATCACTCCGTCAACAAAAAGGGGGCTGCACACTGCCTACCGGTAGATTACCGTGATCTTACCCAATGTAATCTCATCTCCTTCTTCCAACTTTCGCCTCTCATAAGGCTGCAGTTGTAATCCGTTCTTAAATGTACCGTTTGTGGAATTCATATCTTCAAGATAATACCCATCTGTTTCCTTTATGATCCTTGCATGCAGACGACTGATCGACTGATCATTCAATACCAGATCCGTTTCTCCCCGTTTTTTTCCGATCGTGTAGATTGGTTGTTCTAATGTTGCAAGCAGCTTCCCTTCTTCCGACAACAGGCGGTGTGTACTCTCTCTGGGGGCCGGTCTTTCCTCCATATACACAGTCCTTCCCATATCTTCTTCCTCATAAGCGGTCTCCTCCGCCACCGCATATCCCGTCATGGTCAGTTGCAGACTCCGGGTATAATTATCCCGTTCCTGCTTCTCTTTCTTTTTCCGGTTTTCCCACAGATTAAACAGGCCTTTCTTTTCCTTTATTACTGTAACTTCTCCCACCGGCATTTCCTTCTCTTCTTCCCTTATCGCATCCTTCTCCTGATCTTGTCCCACGACAACAGTTGTTTCCTCCTCTACGGCATCCATTTTTTCAGGGATTCTCAGGCACTCTGCATCCTCAAAAATTTTGGCCTGCAAATAGACCTCTCCTGCCGATTCATATTGCTCGTAGGCTTTATAGACATATTCCACCAGGCTTTCATCCTGATAATCCACATGTTCCACCAGGTATTCCATCAGCTCATCAAATCCTGTATTTTCCGTGCAATACGGGACATATATAAAATAAAATTCTTTCTTCTCCAGATCCTGATAGACATGTTGCGGAAACCACACGATGTTACTCTCTTCCAAAAGGAAACGGGACATTTCCTGCCGCACTCTGCGCATACTCCACAAAAAGTCCATGATCCATTGTCTTGTAATAGGCTTCTTCTCAAAAAGCTGTGCAATATTCTGTCTGGAAGTAATATCATAATAGAGATAGGCCTCTCCGTCTATGTATCTCAAACTGCAGGGCAGCAATCCTTTGATCCCTCCCCGGCTGATCATACAATACTGATATTTCTTTTCCTCCGGTTTCCGTTCTAATAATAGTCTCTCATAATTCGCATTTAAGCTTCTGATATATTCTGTATTTAGCAACTATTCTTCCATCCTTTCTCACTGTACCGCACCACTTGTATTTTCCTTGTTATCACTCTCTGTTGTTTCTTCCGTCTTCCCACGATACCTCTGACTGTTTCGCAGAATCTCCACCGGATTGTTCCTCTTCACCTGAAATGCGGCTTTTGCGCTCCAATACCTGGGTACTTCCGCTATTTCGGAAAACGGATAAGGCATTCTTCCCGTCTGTTCCACGGTTACCTGATTCTTTTCCAGTTTCCAGACCGGCAATTCACTCTCCCAGGCAATATATTTCTCCGTGTCAAAAAACATATCTTTCTCCTGCAGCTGTCGATTCAGTTCCTCTTTTTTCTGCATCCATCTACTGCCGCTTCTCACTGCCGCCCTTCCCATATCCTGTTCCAAAAGGCAGCGATCATATTGAAAAAACAGTAAATACGTCATCAACACTATCACTCCCAACACTATAGGATACAGAACTGCCGCCTCCACGGTAAAATACGCTTTATAATTCTTTCGTTGCATACGATTGCTCCCTCCAATCATCCTGTCATCCATGCCGTTATATATGCTGCCAGTAAAAAGGGAAGATATGGGATCTGCAGGCTGCGATTCCGCTTTCTGCAAAACAGGAACATTGCATAAAGAAAGATATACAGAAGGCTTATGCCTAAGATAAGAAGAATATTTTTATCTCTGCTTATAAAACCGGTCAGCGCCAGTACGATACCATCCGCCTCACCGATTTCCTTTGTTGCCTTTGACAAAAGCAACAGCAGAATTCCGGGAAGTAGTGCGACAAGCCTGCTGCATTCAAAGCCTTTCCAGACAATAACCATAACAGCCAGTACTCCGCCCAGGAACAATACCCCCACCGGAACCGCTCTCTTCCGGATATCATACCAGCTGCCCCATAGCAGATAGCCGGTCAGTATCACATTTTCCCACAGCTCCATCTTCACCATTCTCCCGTTTTATATTCTTCCGCATCTACTGCATTCTCTGTACCCGTCCACATCTTTCCTGGCAATGCAATATACGGTTCTCTTAAGCCCGGGGCAGTCCCGCCTTCTGTGATAACATTCACCCTCCGAGCAAATATAGTAGCCATTCTCTTCCGGGGCAGCGGCATCTTTTTTCTGTACCATACACTTCTCACAGGGATGATAACCCTTAGGAATTTCCGCTGCTTCCACCCGTCGAACCGACAATCTCAGATGTGTACATTCTCTGCTTCTATGATATACTTCTGAATCTTCCGTTACATAGACATATTCTTCATCATTCTCAGTCCCCGGAATCGCATAGCCGTTCCACAAATGACCATAGTATCGGTTCGCCATACGGAATTTTCGAAATCCCAAAACCTCCGTGAGCGGACTGATCCCATAGGTGACTACAATCTCACAGATATCATTCTTTGTGCTGCTCTCCAGAAATTGCAGGCTGTCTGCCCCCTGTTCTAATGGCGACTGCTCCAGATATTCTTCTCCCAGCTGATTGCAGATCTGATTTTTAACATAGGTATAGGAAACAGCCACTGTTCCCAACCTGTCATCGTTATCCTCTTTCTCTCCGGCATCTCCTGCATTCAGTATTCCGCCATAGATTCCCACCTGTCTGCCGGCATCCCACAATGCTACTTCCAGGTTTCCATGCAAACGCATCATTTCTATAGCGCTTCCCATATGGATCATAAAAAAACAAAACAACGGCAAAACCAGTGCTGTTTCCACCGTCATACTTGCCTTCACCGGTGTTCGCGGGAGTATAAGCAGTGATATCCTCTTTATGAAGTTTGCTGTCTGTAGGAATTTTACGGGGAGTAAATCGTTACATGGGTTAAGAGTTTTTCTTAAAGTCGGAGTAGGACTTGAATCATTCTTGTTAATAGTTATAAAGCTGTACTTGCATAAAGAGGACATCGCTGCTCACCTCCCTTCCCGGCTCGTCTTCCTAATTACCAGTATTTTCTATTGCCTCTAAAGATCCTATATAAGATTTCTGTCTCTCGATCTCAAAAGAATAGCCATATTTGCTTTTTACTTTCACATTCATTGCAATTTCCACAATGCAGGTATCCAGTCGGAATGCTCTGTTTCCCGGAGTATTTCGAATATCCATTTCCACCACGTCCATAGCCCGGCAGGTAACAGACTTTTCCTCACAGAGCAGCAAAAATATTCTCAGATAATCTTCATATCCCATTCCCGGTGAATCGGAACCGGAGGCATCCTCTTCGGAAGTCCCGGGCAATTCTCCCTGTAATGCGGAAGAAAGTCCGTAATGCCAGGTAGCATCTGTTTTTAACAGGGGAATCTTTTCCCCGGCAAGAAGTTCCTTTACATCATAAACACTTTCTGCAAAAGCCCATCCCAGGATCAGTGTCGCCGCAAGCAACTCTCCAATCTCCGGAACCATCATTGCCGCTGCAAGTGCCTCTCCCAATAGCTCCGCTATTGCCCGTTTTTCCTCACTACCGGTCAGATACATGGTATTTGCAGCTTCTCTGATAACGAATATTCGGTTCACTATTCCCTTCAGATTGTCAGTATCATTATCCTTGCCCACAATGACATATTCTGTCTGATACCATAGGGGGCTGTCCTGTTTCTCCTGGCCATACCGCCCAAGATACCGCAACAGATACTCATGGAAAAAAACTTTTTGTTTTAACGCTTCCCATTCTTCATAATTTTCTGCGGTTCCCGGCACCATATTTCCGCGGTTTATTTCTCCTCGCTCCATCCGCGTCTCCAATAGGGACTCTGTTTCTATCCTGCGGGAGGAGATATTGTCTTCCTCTGTTACCAGCTTTAACAGACCTTTATTTCTTTTCTCTTCCAGGGCTGCGGTAGGATTCTCTATATGAACGGTTTTTCCTTCCGTGGTCTCCTTCCCGTCATATTCCTGAATCTGTGCATCGATCTGCTGTTTTTGTCCCGCAATATCCTGTTGCTCCAGTCCACGGGATTCTATGACCTGCAGCCAGTCCGTCAGTTGCTGTAAGAGTCCGATTCCCACCGTATCCTCTATGGCATCGACAGCAACCCGCCGAAAGACTTCTCCTTCGCCATCCGTCAGAAATGCCGCTTTCACAGCTTGTGCTTCTTCTGCCTGAACAGCAAAAAAATCCCGGTACAACAGTTTTTCGAGAAACACATCCTCCAGAGAAAAATTACGGTTCATATACTCCAGCAAATGACTCTCCGTCAGCTTTGTCGAAGCACTTTCTGTCCCGTAAGAGCAGTCTATGGCAAACAGATTGTACTGTTTCTGCAGTTCTCTATGATATTCAGCCAGGATACTATCCATTCCGATATCCATGACGCATTCTGTTTCCAGTGAGATTCCCCGATACCGACAGCCCTCGATCAAAGCAAGACACAGGGCCATGATCACTGTCACCGTCAGTGCCAGATATATCGTCATATAACCACCCGGGGTTACCTTTTTCACGGATGTCATAACGTATTTTCCTTATATCTTTTTGGTCTGATTTGTAATCTTTGTGAAAATGGAATTGACAACTTCCGTGATCTTCTCTTTAAAAATAATGACCAGCCCTACCAGTACCACAATGATTAGTATTACTTCCACTGTACCCATTCCGTCTTCTTCTGTCAGAAACTGTCGAAATGATTTTAATTTGTTGTTTCCCATAACCATACCTTCCTTTTCTTATATTCCCGCATTCGAAAATGCAGGCACCATGATCATTACCATTACTACCACCAGCAGCATCACCATAGGCAGGAGCAGTTTTGTCGTCGCTTCCTCACTGAGTTTTCTGGCATTCTGTATCCGCAGTTCTTCCGCCTGGACAGACTCTTCCTTTAATTGCTGTAAAAGCGTAGAACTGCCCTTTTTCAGATTTTGCGTCAGGAATGTGCTTAAACGGACATATTCCCTGACTCCTGTCCTTTTCCCAAAGTTCTCATATGCTGCCCCTTCCGGCACTCCCATATGTATCTCCCGGGTTGCTATCAGCATTTCCTCGTAAGCTTCCCGGCAACGTCCCCCTCGTTTTCTTTCCTTCTCGTAATCTTCTGCAACCCGGCAAAACGCAGACCGGACCGTCAATCCCGCTTCCAGATACAGTGTCAGCTTTTGCAGGATTTCCGGATAGCTTCTACGTTCCTCCCGCTTTTTCTTCTCCACCAGATCATGCAGGTCTTTGTCCTGGAAGAAAAAGACTGCCGCCGCCAACAACAGAGCCCCCGCCAGAATCTTCCATCCAGTCTCCGGAATATCTTCTTCCCAGGAAATTTTTCTGCCCTCAATTTCTGTGGGCAGCTGGATTTTTTCACTTTCCGGATCTTCCTCCTGCGCCCGCTGCAGTAATTCCGACAACTTGCTTTTCTCTCTTTCCTGTGGGGTCTCATTCCTTTTTACGACTGTTACCTTAACCGTTGTCTCTCTGACAAATTCCCCGTATTGTATCTCCGCTCTCAACAATACAGGCACATCCTCCTGCCCGGGATGTATCTGTCCATTCTCTTCAACAGCTTCCGTAGAATTGCTTTTCCAGTTCACCAGAAACGGGTATCCTTCATACGTTTCCGATAAATCCAGATTCTCTCTGATCTCATCGGGAGAATCATTTTTCTCCAGGATCAACTGAGGCAGTTCTCTCCCAAACTGCTCGTACAAATTCTCCAATTCGCTTTGGCTATACTTGCGAGGCATCACTTCCATCTGGAAAGAATATCTCTCGCCGTCCTCCACCTGTCCGGTGATGCTGTATTCCCGACTGCCCTCTTCCCCAGATCCCCGATACACCCATTGATTCTGCAGGACATGACTTTCCCGACTGCTGTAATGCATTGTAATGGCAAGCATTATCCCTGCGATCAATATGACTGCAGAAAGTGTCAGCTTTGTCACATAATAGTCTGTCACACACTCCTGCGGATTTTCTCCCGGGTGCATACGATTCAGATCCGCTTGCACCTTATCTCTTCCAGGTATCGGAATTCTCCACAAATGTAGCTTTTTATAGCAGACCATCGTCACCTTATAGAAAAAACGCAGGATGCCTTTCTTACCTATCATCTCTTTCTACAGTTCCTCCTCGATCCGATCCAGTATCTTCTCACCCAGCAGATATGCTCCTGCATAGACTGCAAGGCAGAGTGTCATCACTATGATACCCATTCCATTATGGTAGAGCGTTCCAAAATATCCCGGATAAGCGGCTGCGATATAGAGAGAAATTCCAAACGGCATGATCTCCATCACGTTCTGTTCCAGTCTTCTCCCCTGTAACATGGTCAGCATCTCCTGCATGGTTTCCACTTTATTACTGATCACCTCTGCTGTAGTCCGTATGATCTGCGTGACATTTCCACCGCCTCTCTTGGCAATGTTCAAAATAGCGGAAAATTGCTCAATTTCCTCAATGCCACTCCGGTCTGCCAGATCACTGATCAACTCTTCCAGCGTGATATTCAGTATCATTCCTCTGCGGATCAGTTCCAGTTCCCGGTACATGGCGGAATGTTCACCATACAACATTCGTATATCCTCCCGGCTTTCCAGAAAAGCATTTTCCAACGCATATCCGCTTCTCAGAGAATTTGCCACAGACAAGATGCATTCCTTGAATTGCATGGTCAGTTCCTGTCTGTTCTTCCGACACTGTCTGTTGACGCACCTGCGAAAATAGAGAATCCCCAGAGGGAACAATAGCGGAACCGCCCAGATAGAGCGATAGAAAAACCAGGCAAAAAATATAACTACCCCTGATGTCTGTGCCAGCAGCCGTATGCAATCTCCCCGCTTCTGAAAAACCTTATGATAATCCTGCTGCCTTAAGCTTTCCTTCATGAAGTAATTCTCCTTTTCTCCGCAGCCTGCCGACCACTTTTCCTTCACTGTTTTCCCCCAGCTCTTCAAACTGATACAAAGGATTCAGGCGTATTTCTCCATTCTCACAACCTACTACCTCCGTGATCTCCAGGACACGTCTACTCTTATCACGGATCCGCCCCAGATGTACAATAACATCCACTCCCGAGGCGATCTGGTTGCGAATAGCCGTCAGCGGAAGATCCATTCCCATCAGGACCATATTTTCCAGTCTTGCCAGCATATCCGTGGCACTGTTGGCATGCCCGGTGGACATACTCCCATCATGGCCGGTGTTCATGCATTGCAGCATATCGATAGCCTCCGGTCCCCGGACCTCTCCTACAATGATCCGGTCCGGCCGCATCCGCAGAGACGAACGGATCAGTTCCCGGATTCCGATTTCTCTGCATCCTTCGGTATTGCCGTTACGAGTCTCTAAACGAACCAGATTCGGAAGACCCTGCAGCTGTAGTTCCGCACTGTCTTCTATGGTGATCACCCGCTCTTCCGCCGAAATATAGCCGGACAGAACATTTAGGAATGTTGTCTTACCGCTTCCCGTTCCTCCACTGACAAAAATGTTGTAGCCCGCCTTCACCAGTGTCTCCAGGAACTGGGCTGCCTCCAGCGAAATGGTTTCCAGACCGATCAGCTTCTGCATGGTGACAGGCTTGTCCGGGAATCTCCGGATCGTGACGATCGGACCATTCAGAGCAATGGGATTCATGACAATATTTACTCTGGAACCATTATTCAACCGGGCATCTACGATGGGTGACGCTTCATTGACCACGCGATTACACCCCGCCACAATCTGCTGAATGACATCCTGTAATTTTTCCACGGAATCAAAGGCTCGATCCAGTTCCCGCAGTTGTCCATCCTGTTCTACAAAAATGTGATCCATGCCGTTGATCATGATCTCTGTAACAGAGCTGTCCTCCACAAAAATCTGCAGAATATCCAGTCTTCTCAGGGAATCAAACAATTCCTTACGCAGACGTCTCCGCAATTCTACCGGGCATAACTCCAGACTTTCCTGCTCCATCAGTACTTCATCGATCGTATCCTCCACTTCTTCATCCGTATAATCTCTTCCATAATCCAGTCTTTCCTGTACCATCTGACGAAGTTTTCTTCTCTGCTCTAAATAATCCATTTGTCCTTCTCCTATTCTACTCTTCCAATGTCTCTATTTCTTTTCTCACATAATCTGCCAGTTCCCCTCTGGTATACTGTTCCATTTCCACGGGAAGTCGCTGAAAGTATGGCAAATTCAGCTTTCTGGTCTTCCCCTTTACTTCCTCTTTCTCGCATAGTGACAATAGCTGTTCATATTGATCCAGTTTACACTGTGACATCTTGTCCTCTCTGGTCAGCGTAAATACTTTGATACACATCTGCAGAACATCCAACAGCCCCTGTATGCTTTCACTCAGATCCAGAATGACATATTCGTATTTCCCCAGCTCCTCGATCCTCTGGAACAGACTTCTCCATTCTTCCCAGGTGATCCCCAACAGGTTCTGTCCGTTCCGCATGGGTGGAATATAATCCAGATTGCCTTTTCTCTGAATGACCGTCTGCATGCGAAGAGGAAATTTTCCTTCATCTCCTGCTAAAAAATAGAGCAGATCTGCCAGATCCCGATTCTGTCTCTCCGGAAGCAATTCTATGATCCCCACATAATGTTCGAAATTCAGATACAGCGTGGGATGTTTTTCTGCCATCAGCTGTGCGAAAGTCAATGCGAACGTACTTTGAAGGCATCTGTGAACCGGAGAGTACATTCCGATAAAACGGGTCTTATATTCCGCACATAACAGCGGCATCCGTATCCCCGTCGTCTCTACATACAACGCCAACAGTTCCTTCCACACCTGTCCCGCTTCCTGATATTTGTTAATATTGGGAAACTGATGAAAGCGGAGAGTTCCGCTCTCATTTAAAATTGCCTGACATGTCGGCTGTAATGTGTTCAATGCCTCCTCACAGGAGGATTCCGCCACCACCAGCATTGTTACCTCCCCGCTTTTCTCTCCCGCCAACAGTTCTTCCGCTCTGGTATAAGTATGGATCTGCCAGGGCAATTCCTTTTGCCTCTTCAGGTATTCTGAAAAAAGCCGCGCGTATTCTTCCTCCCGGTCATACAGAACCAGAACCGGTTCCTTTTGTTCCATCAATACATTCCTCCCATATACATCAATGCACTGCAGAACACCGGTCCCGCCATGCAAATCCCTGCTCCGGCACCTTCCCGTTCTCCGGCAAAATAAAGTTTCCATCTTCCACACCGGAATACGTCCCATAAGTACTCTCCCAAATAGTACAAACGGTCTTTCATATTGCGTTCCAGATACATTTTGAAAAGTGCAATTACTGCTGCAATCATGAGCGCGAAAAACAGAAAATAAAGTACTTTATTCCAGGGAAAAAAACCGGCACAGACTCCCAACATCTTAACATCACCGGCTCCTATGGCTCCGATCCAAAAAACAAAATAAAGTAATATCGTTGTCAGTAATGCACTTGCCAGATATTCCAAAACGCCTTTGTGCCCGCCGCTGATCAACCGATACCCCAGGCCTGCAAACATGCAGCATACGATCAGCCAATTGGGTATCCTGTGCGTTTTGTAATCAAAACAGCAAGCTATTGCCAAAAGTATACATAATACCCCAAATATCTCATCTCCTTCTCCTGATTTCACATTATTTTCCTGCGTATAGTCCTGTCGTCACCTTCCTCCCAACTATTCAAAATCAGTCTTCTGGTAATGCGGGATGAATCTATCCCAAAATAGAAATTCTAAAAGATCTTATAAGATGCTCTGAACAACCATCGCGATTGGTTGTAAGATGAATTATAAATGCTCACTTTCCGTCTGGCAATACCTTTTTCGTAAAAAGATAAACTTTAGTACATTTTAACAAACAGAATTGTTTTTCATATTTTCAGTCATCCTGAAATACGCTATTTTACACGCTTTCCGTATGTCAAAACACCTTTTTATAATATTTCATAAATACTTAGCCCGTACAGCATCACAATGCCCGGAATTCCAAGGATTCCCGTTGTCAAAATACTTACTGCATTGATTCCAACCACTGAAGTAAATCCAAGGAAAGTCACACCCATATTAATAAAATAAATGGCAATGGTTCCCATAATGCCCCGCAATGCAAAATTGAGGAGCCACTCTGCCTTTTTCCCCAAAAAGCTTATGAGCAGCAATAATGCCGCCACTGCTATCAGCCATAATAAATTTTCCGGATGTTCCACTGTTGTTCTCGCATTCCCGACAATTCTTTATCCTAATCTATTCCTCTTTCCGTGTAAAAATGTCTTCCGTTTTCCTCCATGTCAGGTATATTTTTCCTTTTTTGTTCCTATACTGTTAGCAGAAAGGACGGTTAATGTTATGAAAATCTTTTTTAGTCAGGCAGATGCCTCCCCGGAAATCATTGAAGAGGATTTCTCTCCCATAGATCTGAAAGAATCCATAAGAAAAACCCGCCAGGCGTTGGAAATCGCCTATGCGGGTTTCGATAATGCTTTGGAAAGTGATCTCATTGACAGTTATATTTATGAAATCAATGCGTTACAAAAAAGGTATCAGCATCTCACAGAGCTGGCCGCTCTGCAGCCGGCGGATCAGGAAAAAAATCTATACCAACATTCCCCGATTCGTGCCCTGGTCAGCCATGTTTTCGGTTAACTGGTTCCTGCCGTAAGTCAGTCCGGCATATACTGTCTGAGAATTGTTCATCACCGGGCCGGAAGTATCCTGATCCTGGATCTGCCTGTACGCATCGCAGAGAGGTGCGATCACTTTGCGAATCTCTTCCAATATTGTGCGGTCTCTGCGGACTTCACATACAGCAAGTCTGCGAAGGCAGAACAGGTACAGTCTGGAAAGCTCTCCTGCCGGGCTGTATTCTCTGTGCAGAGAGTTCAGGAGCTCTTTGATACATCCCCTGGCTCTATGAACAGCTTCCGCCAGTCCGGCATCATCTGCTGCCTGCTCTCCGTCTGCCAGATATTGTAAGGTCATTTCATACAGGATCACGATCAACTGCGTGGAATTCGCCTGTGTGATCCGAAGTGTAAATTGTTGTTTGCATTCTTTTGTCATTCTGCCATGTCCTCTTATTCAGAACTTTCCTACTGTAACAACTGCAGTACCTGAGACGGTCTCTCGTTGGCCTGTGCCAGCATGGAGGTTCCTGCCTGTGCCAAGATCTGATAAGTCGTATAAGAAGTCATTTCTTCCGCCATATCTACATCCATGATACGGGAATATGCGGAAGTCATATTTTCGCTGGTAATATCCAGACTGTTGATCGTAGATTCCAGACGGTTCTGGAATGCACCCAGTCTGCCTCGAACGGAAGATACATATTTGATGGCGCCGTCTACGCGATCAATGGCATCGTCCGCACCTTCTGCAGTACTGACATCAACATTCTCGATTCCCATATTCTGTAAAGAAACCGCAGGAATATTTACTTCCAGCACCTGATGTTCATTAGCTCCGATCTGTAAGCGCATAGCGCCGATACCTGTGGCATTGATCTTCAGATCCTGAACCGTTGTTCCTGTCTGTGCTCCATTCAAAGTTCCGCTCACATCAAGGCGCATCTCAAATCCGTTTTCTCCGGTGATGGTCAAAAGATCATCCTTCAGTTCAGTCTTCAGTGTCTTCGCATCCGGGAAACCATCTCCGAACGTCACATCTCCGTCCAGCACAATATTGCCGTCCGCATCCTTTGTCAGCGGTATAGACTTTATGGTATATTCTTTTACCGGCACGTCGGTAGAATAGTAGTTCACCTTAACTTCCTGCTTGTTGGTATATCCCTTCAGATCGTACTCCCCATTCAGCAGTTTCTGTCCGTTGAACTCTGTTACGTCAGAAATTCTGGTGATTTCCTCTTTCAGTTGCTTTACTTCATCCTGTACGGTAGCTCGGTCATCATCCGTCATTATACCGTTGGCAGCCTTGACGGAGAGCTCATTGATTCGCTGCAGCATCTCACTGATCTCGGTCATGGCGCCATCTGCAATCTCGATAATGGATACGCCGTCGCTAGCATTCTGGTTTGCCACGGACAGGCCCTCGATCTGGGCATTCATACGTTTGGACATTGCCAGTCCTGCCGGATTATCCTTTGCATGATTGATCTTTAATCCGGAAGAAAGTCTCTCTAATGATTTGGACAGCAGGTCATCATTGGTAGATAAGGCATTGTTGGATAACATTGCCGATACATTGTAATTAATTCTCATGTGTTGTTACTCCTTACTTTCCGCTGCTGTCTGCGACAGCCTGCAGGAATCCTTTTGCCAGGCGGTACAGTTGCGCCGCATCTGCCCGGCTCTCTATTGTTTCTGCATTTTGCGTCTCACCGGCAGCCATCCTTGTCATATCCCGGGAGCTGACAACAGAAAGCTTTTCCGCTTTCCAGTCTGCAGAGGTATCTGTCTGAATCCATTCAAGGAATATATCGGAGGTCTTTTCCAGTTTCGTAACCTCTTCCGGGGTATTTCCTACGAGATAACCTTCGATGTGTTCTCCGTTGACCTGTAAATGCGCTTCCAACTGTTCGTCTCCCGCATCTACCCGGATATCCACAGCCGAGGTCTCTCCGGCTCCCTGCTGTAGGGTAAGATGCACTCCTGCCAGCTGGTCTCCCAGATACATCGGCAGGAAATACTCCTGCCTGTTCTGAAGATTTCCTGCAAGGCGCAGCTGTTTGTGTACCAGTTGTAACTGTTTCACATCCAGATGGCTCTCTGCCTGTTCCAGACTGATCGTCTCTGTCTCCTGTAAAGCATCCTGAAGCATGGTCCGGTAATCATCTGCAAAATTCGGCTGATCCAGCTGTTCCCACAATCCGGAGGCTTCTGTTCCGGCAGGCTCCCCTCCGGTTGCCGCCACAGGTATTTCTTTCTCTTTGTTGTATTTCTTACGATAGCGTTGCAGGTCGCTGAACAGTTCCGCCGGATCCTCCAGCAGAGCCTGAGCTGCCAGCAGGTTAGAAGTACTGGTATTTACCTCTCCCCTTTCCAACATTTGTGCTGCTCCCGGTTCGGTCTCTACCGCTTCCCGCATCTGCTGCAGACATTCCTGATAATATGCGTCTCTGCTCTCAGCGTCTTCTGACACATCTGTCAATATTTCTTTTGCCATCCCTACAGAAATCTGCTCTGAAATATTGTTCTCCGATAAACGTACTTCCTGTGTCAGTCCGGTATCATCCGACACTTTCCAGTCCATATGGGAGGTTCTTCTGCTCCTGGAAGCTGCCAGGAGTGTGGAAAATTGCAATTCTGCGCCGATATTTACCACCGCGCCTACTGCGGCACCATCTTCTCTCTCAATCTGGTGTACCATACGATAGATACCGATATAAGCTTTCCGCTCATTCTCCGTGATATCTTTCTTTTGTTCCAGCTGATACAGGAAACGGCTGTAGTCCTCCGCCTCTTCCTCATAACTCTGAGGATTTTCGGCAAAATAGGACTCCAGTTCCCCAAAAGTCTTCTCCAACGGATTTACGCCGTCCCGGATCATCTGTAATACATTCTTCGGTGTCAGTTTCTCAATCACTGCAGTGACCTGTTTGTCTGCTTCTTTGACTCTCTCGATATTTTCTGCAGTAATCTCCATCCGGTTATACGCGAGGATGCGGACCGCCCGCTGGTTCTCCAGTGTTTTATCCAATGACATATCTGTCAGAATGTCATCTACATTGGAAAATGCCTTGCGGATGCTGTCCCCCAGATCTCTTCTGGGGGCTGTCATCAGTGTCTCATAACGTTCATTTGCTTCTGTATAGGCCGTCTGCAACGCCTTACCTTCGCTGTGAAATTCTGCCACGGTCTCCTGAGAAACTTTCTGTTCCAGGCTATAGGGTCCCAACACGCTGACCGGCAGTCCCGGCAGTTCGTTTGTCACCTGTACGGTCTGTGTATAGGTCTCATATTTTGCCACGGCATCCGCATCGTTGGGGAAATACTTATCCGCAACTTCTGCCTCCGCTCTACGCAGTGCTTCGATCAGCTGCTCCATAGGGGCCGTATCAATGGAAAAATCACTCTGTAAGAGTTTCACATTCACTTCCGCTGTCATGCGCAACCGGATCTCTTCCAGTTGTTTTCTGGCCGCCAGATTCTCCGCCGTGACATCCCATTTTGCATCCGAGAACCAGTCCTGTACCATTTCTGTGGCTTTCTCGTATATATTTTCCTGCCGTGCCAGATTCGCATGAACAGGGGATTTCCCCTCCGCGAGTGCCGATGCCGCTGCCTGTGCAAAAGCATCCTCACTGACGGGATAGTCAATCGTATCCAGTTCTGCCAGCTGCTGCAGGGTATCCGTTGTCAGTGGCAAACCTGCTCCCACCAGCCACTGCGCTTTCTGGCGATTCTCATCATTGACCGGCAGGCCGGCATCCGTGATCACCTTATCCATCTGGTCCTGCAATTCCTGCGGTACGGTATTCTGCTGTACTTTCGCACCGCTGTTCTCTGCCACATACAAGTTCCAGATCTCCGGCTCCAATCCATTATCTACAAGATACCCGACCTCGCCTTCCTGGGGCTGCTGCAGAGAAGATGCCAGCTCCCAGGCGGTTTTTAATTCATCTACATTTTCAGGAGTCAGAGGTATATCCGTTGCCCGGAACTGTTCTTCAATACTTTGTGCCAGTGTATCGCTGCCCACAGCTGCCGCCAGGGTGTCCAGATCTATGTCGTCCGTGTATCCGGCAATGTTCTGTCCGGAACGCACCAGTTCTGCTTTGATCCTGTCCACGATGGTAACTGCGGTATCCTGATCCAGTTCTCTGGGGTCAAATCCGTCCTCACAAGCCTTCGCATAATCCTCCTGGGACATAGTATGTGACAGTAGTGTCATGTAATCCTGCTGTAATGCCACATTGGTGTTCCCGGCATCCTGCTGCAGTTCAATCAGGGATTTTCCCTTATTATTCTCTTCATTTCCCACAGGCATTGGGATCTGCCCACTCTCGTATACGGCTCCAAAAGTATTTGCATTCACACTTTTTTTATTGCGCTGTATTTTATCTCTGCCCCAGGTATTTTTCTCCGTCTGGATACTTTCTGTTCTATTTTCTGTATCAGTTACCGTCTGATTCTGAAATGTTATCTTCACGCTTGTCGTCCTTCCTGGTAATAACTCTTGAAATAACTATTCAGAGACTCATTCGCAAAATCGCTCTTTCAGAACTTTCCTTTTGCCCATTGAGGCTATATCGCCCTATAAATATCACTAAATCCTCTTACGAATGCAAGCATTCAAAGAGGCCTTAGTGATATTTACATGTCTCTGAATAGTTAAGAAAAAAGATGAGTGCACCTTTGGGTCACACTCATCTTTTATTTCGGTCGTTTCTTATAATTTCTTAACCGGACTTAGAACAGAAATACAGCAGCTCCGTAAGGGGGCAGATCAAAGCTGATAGAATAATCCTTGTAATGGTAAGGCTTTTTCTCTGCCATGATCTCTGCGGGAATTTCATTGCCCCAGCCGCCGAAACGCTCCTCATCGCTGTTGAGCAGCAGCTTATATTTCTTCTTTTTCGGCACGGGTACGATATAATTCTCCCATTTCATCGGAGTCATATTCAATACAAACAGCAGATTGTTCTTGCTGCTGGAACATTTTCTCACAAAGCAATAGGTGCTGTGTTCTGCATCATCCGCATTCATCCACTCGAAACCGTCCCAGGTATTGTCGATCTCATACATTGCAGGATACTTGCGGTACAGTTCCAACAGTTCCTTTACATAGGTATGTACGCCCTGATTCAGCTTCTCACCTAACAGATACCAGTCCAGTTCGCGCTCTTCACTCCACTCACGCTCCTGTCCGAAATCCTGTCCCATGAACAGCAGCTTTTTGCCGGAATGTCCGAACATGTAGGTATAGCCCACACGCAGATTTGCGTATTTATCCGCAGTATAACCTGGCATCTTATTTACCATGGAACACTTCAGATGTACCACTTCGTCATGAGACAAGGGCAGAATGTAGTTCTCACTGTCATTGTAGCTCATGGCAAAGGTCATAGCGTAATGATTGCCCTTACGATACAGAGGATCCAGCTTCATGTATTCACAGAAATCATGCATCCAGCCCATATTCCATTTAAAGGAGAAGCCTAATCCCTCGCCTCCGATATCGCTGGTCACATTCGGCCACGCCGTGGATTCCTCGGCAATTGTCACAAATCCGGGATACGTTCCACGGATGACAGAATTCAGATGGTGGAAGAACTCAATGGCCTCCAGATTCTTGTTGCCACCGAATTTATTCGGCAGCCACTCACCTTCTTTTTTACCATAATCCAGATATAGCATGGATGCCACCGCATCTACACGGATGCCGTCCACATGGAACTCTCTGAGCCAGAACAAGGCATTGGCTACCAGGAAGTTCTTTACTTCATTTTTGCCGTAATTGAAGATTTTGGTTCCCCATTCGGGATGCTCTCCCAGACGGGGATCGGGATGTTCAAAAATGCACTGACCGTCAAATTCAGCCAAGCCATGGGCATCAGTTGCAAAATGCGCAGGTACCCAGTCCAGAATCACGCCGACTCCGGCCTTGTGCAGTTCGTTGATCAGGTACATGAAATCTTTCGGCGCTCCGTAACGGGAAGTCGGTGCATAGTAGCCGGTCACCTGATATCCCCAGGAACCGTCAAACGGATGCTCTGCAATACCCATCAGTTCTACATGGGTATACTTCATCTCCTTCAGATATTCTATGATCCGGTCCGCAAACTCCCGGTAATTGTAGAATCCTTCGGCGGTACCGTTGTTAGGATGCTTCATAAAAGAACCAATATGGCATTCGTAGATCGCCATAGGCTCTTTATTCATATCCTTTTTGTCCCGGGCTTCCATCCACTTGGAATCTCTCCAGTCAAAGCCTGTAATATCGGTAACGATAGATGCAGTGCCCGGCCGGTACTCCGCATAATTGGCGAAAGGATCGGCTTTGTAGAGCTTTCTGCCATCCCTTGCATAGATCAGGAACTTATACATCGTTCCCTCTTCCACGCCGGGAATGAACAGCCCCCAGATACCGCCTTCTCCCAGCTTCTGCATGGGATGGGATTCCTCATTCCATTCATTGAATGTGCCAATGACATTCACCTGTGCTGCATTTGGTGCCCATACTCCGAAATAGACTCCCTGCACGCCGTCTTCCACCGACAGATGTGCACCCAGTTTTTTGTAAATATCATAATGGGTCCCCTGGGCAAAAAGATACTGATCTGCTTCGGAAATAAATACCTTCTCCTTCGTCATGACCGCGCCTCCCGCTATACAAAGTCTTTCTCGGTGAGGATGATCATATCCTCATCGTCATATCTCTTGGCAAACAGGACATCGAAGAAATGCTTCAATGTCTTTTTATTTGCATGAGCGATCGCTTCATCCACGATCTGCTTTACATCCACTACCGTAACCACATGATCTATCGTCTGCATATCTTCGATTCTGGTATGTAACGCCAGCTCTCCGAGTTCGTCAATAGAGTATTCCATCTCCCGTGCATACTGTTTGCCGAATGCCACCAGTGTGTTATTGCTGAGGGCTTCCACATCCATTCGTGCGGTAAAGCACTCTCTCAATTTTTCATGTTTCTCGAGGAATTTATCAATATCCCTCTTCGTATCTTCCAGAATAATTACGATTCCCTGACTCTCCTGCTGCAATGCCTTGTGAAGTACATTTGCCGTAGCATCGTTCATTTCGGATGCCTTGCAGATGATCAGCGCGCCGTTTTTCAGCTTGGATAAGGTATCTGCAGTATCCTTTTTATTCAATGCATGTCCAGAGATCTTTGCCACTTTTCCGGAGAAATTGCTGTCGGTTGCCTGAATTTCGCGAACCATGTTCTTCGCCAGAGATAAGGTATCCATACCCTCTTCTCCAGTGATGATCACGTTGCCGGTGTAGGCTGCCAGACTGATATTATCAATGGCCTTGACTAACTGCTCTCTGGCAGATCTGCTCTGGATAAAGGGTGCATACAGCTCTCTCTCTTCTCTGGTAAGCGCACGAACCTTTGCTTTGTCTCGCTCTACTGCGGGGCGCTCCGGCTGTTCCGGTGCTTCCCCGGCTTCCGGCGTTTCCTCAGCCGTCAGTTCTATCTCTTCGCTGGCTGTTTCCTCATCTACCGATTCTACTGCTTCCGCCGTGGGCTCCTCTACAGGCTCGTCATCCATTGCTTCTTCCGGTTCTGCCTGTTCCTCGTCTACGATTTCTTCCTGCTCATAGATTTCTGCTTCCGGTTCCGCAGGTCCCTCAAATTCTTCTGCTTCCGGCTCATATGCAGGTTCTTCCGCGAGTTCTTCTACAGTATCCTCTTCCGGAAGCTCTTCTACAGGCTCTTGTTCCGCTTCCTCTGCAGGAGCAGCCTCCGTCAGTTCTTCCACGGGTTCCTCTGTGGCAGGCTCTTCCGTGATCTCTTCCAGCTCTTCTACCTCATCGGTATCTGTTGTATCTTCTGCCACGGTATCTGCCGTGTCCGCAGCTTTTTCTTTTTCCAGTTTTTCCAGCAATCCGTCTCTTACCGCCTGCTCAAACTCCGTGAACATGGCTCCGGTCTGCTGTAATACATGTTGGCGAACCTCTTCTTCTCTCTTCTCCAGATTCTCCTTCTTCTTGCGTTCCCACTCTGCCAGAATATCCTCGATATTCATCTGGCCGGTGATCTGTTTCTCAATGCTCTCTGCCTCCGGCATTACCAGGCTGATCTGACCGTCGGATTCCTGTGCCAGCACATCGGCCAGTTCCTTGGGTGGCTCTACGGGAGCTTCCGGTACTTTCTGTGTTTCCGGTTCCTTCACGATTTCCTGTACTTCCGGTGTCTTCTGTACTTCAGATAGCTCCGGTACTACATCGGTTCTTCTTGCAACAACAGGCTCTTCCGGCAGAATCTCTTCCGTCTCTACCTGGGGCACCTGTGACAGATCGCCGATTTCTCCGGTCTCCCCAAAGAATACTTCCGAGCTCTCCATCTGCTCCGTCTCCGGCTCCAGATCGTCTTCACTGACATCTGCGATCTCTGGATAATCCAGAGACTCCGTATCGGAATCCCCGGGATCGATCATGGGTGCCACGATAGAACGGGTAATGGAATCCGAAGTCTCCTTCGCATGGTCCTCACTCAGTACCTCCCGCAGGCCTGCTGCCAGTTCTGCCTGTAGATTGATCGTATTATATTGTCCCACATCCATGGTCTTCACATGAATGTCGAAATCATCTTCCGCCGGCTGCGCGGGTGCCTGCTGGGGCTGTACCGGCTGCACCGTTTCATAGACTCTGGTGTCACCGGTCACCTGCTCGTAGGTTTCCTCCTGTACATAACCCTGATTCGGGTCATAACTTCCATCCTGTGCATAGCCCTGATTCGGGTCATAACTTCCATCCTGTGCATAGCCCTGGTTCGGGTCATAACTTCCGCCCTGTGCATAGCCCTGATTCGGGTCGTAACTTCCGTCTTGCACATAGCCCTGATTCGGATCATAAGTTTCGTTCTGTCCATAACCGGGATCCTGCGCATAATTCTGAGAATACTGCTGCGTACCGGGTGCGTCAAAACGATGATCGTATTTTTCCTGCTGTTCCGGTGTTAGCGGCTGATGGAGCATTTTCAGCTCCATTGCCTTGATAACGTATTTGCCCTCGCCAAACCAAAGGATCAGCTCATCACATTCCTCTACACATCTGGCAGCAAGTCCTACTCTATGATATAGATAAGCCAACTCATATGCCCATTTTTCTCTGTAATCTCTCTTTTTCAGTTCTTCCAGAACAGCAATGCGCTCTTCCAGACTGACATCCTGCGCCTCATATAATTTGTACTGCAAAATATATCTGCCGGGATCCTTGGGCGCTACCTGCACAAACTCTTTGTAATACTCGATAGCCTGTACATACTCTTCCATTTTAATGGAAAGTTCGCACAGAGAATAGCAGATCGTCCTTCCTCCCGGACGGCGTTCATATGCCAGAAGCAGCATATCTCTGGCATCCTCGTATCTTCGATTGATCTTGTAAAGGTCACTGATGGTGCACAGCATCATAACACTTTTGACTCTGCGCCAGTCAATGGTATCCGCAATCTCCGCAGCCTGCGCATACTCCCCACGGCTGATCAGGTCTTTGATTTCTTCCGCTCTTAATTTATATTCACTCTTATCCAAGGTATTTCGCTCCCTTAACCTTTTCTTATCCTAAGCTTCTCATTCCCCCGGGTATACTACCCCACTTTTTTCTTATTCAGTGTACCATAGTACCCATTGATATGTCAAAATCAAACTGGGCAAAATGTATGGAAATCTCCCCTTCGGAATACTACCCACGAAAGTGGGATGACTTCTTGGGCTTTTGACGTTTTTTCGCCTGTCGGATTGCTTCTTTGCGTCGGTTACGAAGGTCCTGATCCACCGAACGATACCGGGATCTGGAACGATTTCTTCTGCGGTTAAATCTCCAGGTCAGGCGGGTACTGCGGTGGGCAAAATGATAATTCTTGAAAAACGTACGTAATAACAGTGCAAGGAAGATCAATACCGCAATTCCCACGATACAGAAAAATACTTTTACCACATTAATGAAAATAACCGCAGGACCGCCGGAAGTGCTGTTTTCCTCCTCCGGGGATGTCTCCTGTGCAGCCGTTGGAATTCCACCATTGTTTCCGGTGTTATCTCCTGCTGTTTCGGTTGTCTCTGTATTGTCTGCCTCTGTGGTCGTTGTGCCTGACTGCGTTTCATCGGTTGCACCGCTTTCCTCTGCAGACTCCGTGGTCTCTGCCGTATTTTCCCGGAAGACACTACTGCCCTTTTCCGCTGCCGTAAAGTCCAGGGATGCCGTTCCCAGTACCACATCATTGTAAGTATAAGTGATCACAGCCACCTGTCCTGGTTCTGTATTATCATAGGAAATACTGGACACCGCATCCTGAAAGGTGATGGTGTTCGGCAAAGTGATGCTGTCCGTCTGGTTCAGTTCCAGAATCGGTTTGGAGTTGCCGAAAATATCATTCCCACTGTAAAAAGATCCTGCATTCTCGATATTATACTTGGTCTCTGTCTGAGAAATGTTCACTCTCTGAAAATTGCTGAAACCATAATCAAACAGAGTGATTGTATCTTCATAGTAATTCGGATTTTCGTCTTTCATGACCACACAGATCAGCTTCATGCCGTCTTTTTCCGCACAGGACACCAGTGTACTGCGGGCAACATCGGTGTAACCGGTCTTACAGCCTACCAGATACGGATATGCATATTTACCGCCGGGGATCAGTTCCATCTTGTTGACTTCCATAATATCATCTGGCTGGCGTTCCGACGGCAAAATGTGCAGCATATGTGTCATTGTCATTTTACACAGCGCTTCGTTGGCAAAAAAAGCTCTTCCGATCATCGCCAGGTCATAGGCACTGGTGTAATGATCCTCATTGGGAAGTCCGTTGGGATTGACGAAATTGGAATCAACACACCCCAGTTCCTTGGCTCTTTCATTCATGATCGGTGCAAAGTCCTGCCAGGTCGTTCCGGAAATATGCTCTGCTACCGCGAAAGAAACTTCATTGGCGGAGCGGATCAGAATGGCATTCAGACATTCCTCCATGGTCAGCTGCTCGCCGGGGTCAATAGCGATATGGTTGCTTCCGGGATCAATATCGTGTACCGCATCATAGGAGAAATCCACGATCTCATCCATGCTGCAGCGCTCGGATGCGATCAATGTTGTCAGAATTTTGGTGGTACTGGCAGGGTATTCCTGCTGATGGATATTTTTGGCATAAAGGATCGCTCCGGTATCCGCATCCATCAAAATGGCGGATTCTGCGCTGACTACCGGTCCCGTAGGCCAGTTTGCCACTTCATTGGACTGAATGGCCAGTGCCTGATTGCGGGCGATGTTCTCTTCTTTGATCGTTGCAGCAGAGACACTAAGCCCCTGAGATGCAAAAAGGCAGAGAGCGCTGATTCCCATCACTGCCCTGGTTAAAAAACTTCTATATGAAAAATGCCTGAAAAACTGCATGTATAAATCCTTCCTGATATCTTCAAAATAAAATGGTGTATGATAATGCGCATTCTTTATCATACACCATTTTACCTAAAAACCAAAGTCTTATCTCTATTTTTTAATTCTTTTTAAGACCTTCTGCGAACGCTGTCATTCTCTATACGGAATACCGTAAATGTTCCTGTCCGTCGAAGTCTTTCCACACAAAATTTTTGCCTTTCCAGATCATGTATCCGTGCCAGCTTTCTTCCTTGGGAATCGACACGGACCCCGGATTCATGCAGATATACTGCTCTGTCTCATGAACAACGCATTTCGGCACATGAGTATGACCGTGCAATAAAATATCTCCGGAATGCAATGGCGGCAGTTTCTGCTCATTATAGATATGTCCATGGGTGGCATAGATTGCCTGCGTCCCTTCCGCAAGTACACAATAATCACTCAGCACCGGAAATTCCAGAACCATCTGATCCACCTCCGTATCGCAATTACCGCGTACACAGTAGATATCATTTTTCCGCTCGTTCAATAAAGCGATCACTTCCTTAGGCGCATAATCTCTGGGCAGATCATTTCTGGGGCCGTGGTATAAAATATCCCCCAGTAAAAGCAGCCTGTCGGCCCCTTCCTCCGTATATGCTTCCAACAGTTTTCGACAGTAATATGCCGATCCGTGAATATCCGATGCAATCATCCATTTCATAAATTTTCTCCTCCTACTGCCAGTATAATCCCCCGGCCTGTGACTTGACAAGCTTTCTCAGATAAAGTACATTGACAATACAGATTACTATAAGAAAGGCTGAGATTACCATGAGGTTACGAAATATTACCGGTTCCCGGGAAGTTATTGCGGAAAGTCCCTATGTCGTACCGGAAGATACCCTGGAAGCATGCCCCGGAACCTGGCATGAGATTTTCGGAAACGATCATCCGATCCATATTGAGATCGGTATGGGAAAAGGACGTTTCCTACATACCCTTGCAAAGCAGAATCCGCAGATTAATTATGTGGGAATTGAAAAATATTCCAGCGTATTGCTCCGCGCGATCCAGAAAATGGAAGAGGACGAGCTTCCCAACCTGAAATTCATCCGTATGGATGCAGAAGACATCGATAAGGTATTCGGAAAAGGTGAAGTGGACCGCATTTATCTGAATTTCTCCGATCCCTGGCCCAAGGACCGTCATGCGAAGAGAAGACTTCCTTCGAGACAGTTTCTGGCCCGCTATGATGTGATCCTGAAAAAAGAGGGTACGCTGGAATTCAAGACGGACAACCGCCCGTTGTTTGATTTTGCAGTAGAGGAACTGGAGCCCGCCGGATGGAAAGCGCAGGTGATCACCTACGATCTGCATAACGATGCCGCGCTGATGGAGGAGAACGTCATGACCGAATACGAGGAAAAGTTTTCCTCCGTTGGCAATCCCATCTGCAAATATATTATTTACAGATAAGGCCCCGAATATAGAATCTTATTTTTGAGATACTATCAACAACAGATAACAGAAAGGAAGGATACTTATGGAATATACGTTTACCGTTGCTAATTTTGAGGAAGAAGTTCTGAACTCCCCTCTGCCCGTTCTGGTAGATTTCTACGCAGACTGGTGCAATCCCTGCAAGATGATGGCTCCTACCGTGGCAAAGCTGGCAGAAGCTTACGAGGGAAAAGTAAAGGTCGGCAAGATCAATGTGGATGAGAACATGACCATCGCCCAGAAGTACCGCGTGGCAAGCATTCCGAATTTTGTGATCTTCAGAGACGGACAGCCCGTGGCAAACTTCGTCGGCGCCATGTCCGAAGCAGACTTCCGTGAGAAGCTGGAGCAGGTGATTCTGTAAAAATCAGTTTTTTAAACCCGGGTACGGTGAGCGGATGCCTCTGCCGTATCCGGGTTTTTGATTTTTTACAGATATTTTCCCGTAATGCTGTCGGCATCTGCCTTGATCTGCTCCAGAGTTCCCACAGCAACGACCCTGCCGCCGTCTTCTCCGCCACCGGGTCCCATATCAATGATGTAATCGGCATTGCGGATCACATCCAGATCATGTTCAATGACAAGTACCGTTGCCCCATTGTCTACCAGCGTCTGAAATACCTGCAACAGGGTCTGTACATCTAACGGATGCAGTCCGATCGTCGGTTCGTCGAATACAAATACGGAATCTGATTGTCCTCTGCCCATTTCACTGGCCAGCTTCAGCCGCTGGGCCTCTCCACCGGAGAGGCTTGGTGTCTCTTCGCCTAATGTTAAATATCCCAGTCCCAGATTTTTCAGGACTTCCAGCCGCTGATGCACGACTTTCCAATCCTCTGTCGCCTGCAATGCCATCGTTACATCCATCTCCATCATCTGCGGCAGAGAATAACGTTTCCCCCGTTTGTTCTCATAGCAGATGTCCCATGCTTCTCTGGCATAGCGGGAACCACCGCACTCCGGGCAGGGCACATCTACATCCGGCAGAAACTGCACGTCCAGACTGATCTGTCCGGTGCCGTCGCAGACCGGGCATCTTAATTTTCCGGTATTATAAGAAAAATCTCCCGCCTTGTATTTCCTGTTTTTTGCATCCGCAGTCTTGGCATAGATCTTCCGCAGTTCATCATGCACATTGGCATAGGTAGCCACCGTGGACCGCACATTGATGCCGATGGGGGAAGCATCGATCAGCTTCACATGGGCGATGCCCTCTGCGGTAATGCTTTTTACATGTGCTGGGAAATGTTCGCCGTTTAATTTTGCTTCCAGCCCGGGAATCAGGCTTTCCAGCACCATGGTGGTCTTCCCGGAGCCGGAGACACCGGTAACGACCGTAAGTCTTCCTTTGGGAATATCTATTTCCAGAGGTTTTACCGTATGGATGGCATCTGTGGACAAATGAAGCTTTCCCAGTGCAAATATGTCCTCCCGGGCGATGGGTTTGCGAATTCGCATATTCGCTGTTCCGGCCAGAAACGGCCCGATCATGGACTCTTTCTGTGCGATCACCTGTGGAATACCGCCCTGTGTGATCACATAGCCGCCTCCGGCACCGGCTTCCGGTCCCATCTCGATCAGCCAGTCCGCTTCGGATAATATCTGGGTATCATGATCTACCAAAATGATGGAATTGCCATCAGCAATTAGATCATGCATCACGGCATTCAGTCCCACGATATTCGAAGGATGCAGACCGATGGAGGGCTCGTCCAGCACATAGAGTACCCCGGTGGTACGGTTTCGCACCGCCCGGGCCAGCTGCATCCGCTGTCTTTCCCCGGTGGACAGGGAGGCTGCCGCACGGTCCAGAGACAAATAAGAAAGTCCCAGATCCATCAGCCTTTTCGCCACAGTCTGGAAAGATTCACAGATGGATTCCGCCATGGGGCGCATCTCTTCCGGCAGAGAATCCGGCACTCCCGCTACCCAGTCCACCAATTCTTTCAGGGGCATCTGGCAGGCCTGTGCCAGCCCTATCCCCCTAAGTCTCGGTGCTCTGGCAGCTTCCGAAAGTCTGCTGCCGCCGCATTCTGGGCAGATATCCTCCTTTAAGAATTTTTCCACACGTTTCATGCCCTTTTCATCTTTTACCTTTGCCAGAGCATTCTCTACCGTGTATACCGCATTAAAATACGTAAAGTCCAGTTCTCCCGCCTGATTGGTCTTCTTCGCCTTATAGAAAATATGTTTCTTCTCCGCGGGTCCGTGATAAACGATCTCTTTTTCCCGGTCTGTCAGTTCCCGGAAGGGTACATCTGTCCGCACTCCCATTTCCCGGCAGACATCCGTCATCAATGACCACATGAGGCTGTTCCAGGGTGCTACCGCTCCCTCATCAATGCTTAGGGAATCATCCGGCACCAGAGAATCCAGATCCACGGTCCGCACACTTCCCGTACCACCGCACTTCGGACAGGCTCCCTGGGAATTGAATGCCAGTTCTTCTGCACTGGGAGCATGCACCTTTGCTCCGCATTCGGGACACAGGATCTCCTGCTCCGCCGCTACTTTCAGGGTCGGCGGCACATAATGTCCGTTGGGGCAGCGATGGGAAGCCAGACGGGAATACATCAGACGCAGACTGTTCAAAAGTTCCGTGCCGGTTCCGAAGGTACTGCGGATCCCCGGGATGCCGGGACGCTGATGCAATGCCAGCGCTGCCGGAACATAGAGGACTTCATCCACCTGGGCTTTCGCCGCGCCGGTCATACGTCTTCTGGTGTAGGTGGACAGAGATTCCAGATAACGTCTGGAGCCCTCCGCATAGAGGACGCCCAGCGCCAGTGAGGATTTTCCCGAGCCGGATACTCCGGCGATCCCCACGATTTTGTGTAAGGGAACATCCACATCGATATTTTTCAGGTTATGAACCTTTGCACCTCTTACCTTGATATGCTTTGGTTCATTGGTTTCGTATTCCATGACAGCATTCCTCATCTTTTGATTTCATTTATTAAAACAGATCCAGCATATTGTCCAGATAGATTTCTTCTCTGACCTGCAGCTGGTACTCCGGTTTCGTCATATAATACAGTAAAAATTCCAGAACCAGTGCACTGCCCAGTCCCCGGCCCTCGATCTTATAATTGGAAAATCCCATGGGCAAGTAGATCTTCTGAATATCTTCCACGCTGATAAATCCCGGATTTTTCATGGCTTTGGAGAAACGATAGCCCTCCTCCGCCCCCGGCGAAGTACAGCTAAAATCCGGCTCCTCTCCCAGATTCCTGCGGCTGACGGCTTCGTAACATTCCTTCCTGTCCTTACAGCCAAAATAGCAGCATTCATTGCACAAAAATTCCACTTTTTCTTTCTGTGGTTCTGTCAGCATATTTAATTTTTCATAAGCCTTGTTCAGGCGGAAATCCGGTACAACATAGCGAAAATCGTCTCTGTCGGTCTCCTTTTTTAACGCTTCAAAATCCGTCAGGACTTTTGTGGTGGAGGATACCGGATAAAGCTCCGGATAATGACTTTTCAGATACTGTAACAGCAGCTCCGAGTGGACGATCACGCCGTTCTCCGGGGTTGCATTTTCCGCAAACAGGGCACAGAGTTCATTGCATTTTCTGTCGGAAAGATGTTCTTCGATAAGCTTTGAATTGCTGAAGGTCAGACGGGCTGAGATCCCGTATTCCTGTAACAGTGCCAGCACTTCTCCTGCGTCGTGATCCTCCAGTGAGACCCGGCCGCCTCCCCAGATGCAGTCCGGCGGGGCCCCGTAGATGGAACCGATGTCGCACCAGTCGTAAAAATATTCTCGATGCTCCCGAAACAACGGCAGGAACATTCTGTATAATTCATAGAATTCAAACAGACCGGGAAGATGGTAATGGGCTGTTTGTTTATTCATGTTTCTGCTTCCTCCGTATTATTTTTCATATTCAAAATATTTCAAAAATCCCCATTTAGAAAATGTTAAACAGGGATAACCATAGGTATATTATAGCCTATCCAGAAAAATGAGACAATTGAATATAATTAAAATTCCGGCGACCACCTCTCTGGTAATCGCCGGAACCACGTTTATTTATTTTCCCCAGACTTCCTCCGCCACCTCTTTCACAAGTCGGAGTTTTGCCCACTGTTCTTCCTCGGTCAGCTTGTTGCCGATCTCGCAGGAAGCAAATCCGCACTGGGGGCTTAAGTATAATCTTTCCAGTGGAATGTATTTTGCCGCATCATGGATTCTGTCAATGACAAGCTGTTTGTCCTCCAGTACGGGAGACTTGGTAGTGATCAGTCCCAGAACGACCTTTTTCTCCCCGGATACCTTGGCCAAAGGTGCGAAACCGCCGGATCTCTCATCATCAAACTCCAGGAAATAGGCATTCACATCCTCTTCTCCGAACAGGATATCCGCTACGGAATCATAGGCACCCTCGCTTGCGTAGGTGGAATGGAAATTACCGCGGCATACATGGGTGTTGATGATCATATCCTTCGGTGCATTGGCGATCACCTTATTGTTAATATCCTTGTGGGCTTTCTGGAACTCCACAATTCCCTCTCTGGTTGTTCCGTACAGGGTATGACCGATCTTGTCTGCGAACATGCCCCAGGTGCAGTCATCCAGCTGTAAGTTCCGGCATCCTGCCGCATAGAGATCATCGATCACTTTTCCGTAGGCCGCCACGATGTCATTTACCAGTTCCTGCTCATTCGGATAATGCTTCTCTGTGCAGCCTCGGTTAAAGGGCATGGTAAACTGTGCCAGAAACTGGGCGGGAGAAGGTATGGTCTGCTTTGCTACGGTATTTTCATCCTCTAATGCTTTTACAAACCGGAAATGATCTACAAAAGGATGCTCCCCGGTCAGTCCGATCTTGCCTACAATATAGGTATCATCCACCATGGCCGCCTCGCCGTGGAACGGTAGTCCCGTCTTGGTAGGGGTATGGCCGATGCCGTCGAATCCCCACATGAAATCCAGATGCCAGGTGGCTCTGCGGAATTCACCGTCTGTGATCACATGATAGCCCAGCTCTTTGATCTTGCTCACAAGCTCTGTGATGGCTTCATCTTCCACTTTCTTCAGTGCCGCAGCATCGATCTTTCCTTCATTGAACTGTCTTCTTGCTTTCTTCAGCTTCTCCGGTCTTAAAAAACTTCCTACGAAATCATAGCGAAAAGGTGTCTGTAAATTGCTCATTGTCATTCTCTCCATTTCTTTGTTGTTTTGTCGTTTTTTGAATTGTCCTCATTATAAGAGAAATGATGAAATCCGCAAAATACGTAAAAATAATGGTTGTCCATAGTTTAAAGCTATGGACAACCCATTCATCCTAAATACTTCTGCAGTGCTTCCAGATAGGTAGTACCCAGTCTACTGAGCATTCCTTTTCTGTGTGTGATATAACCGATCCGCATGTCACTCTCATCTGCCAGTGGCACGGCGATAATATCTTTTCCGTTTAATTTTTTATCGATCACGCCGCTGCACACGGTGTAACCGTTCAGGCCGATCAGCAGATTGAACAGTGTCGCTCTGTCCCGCACACGGATATTTTTCCTGCGTTCAAAATCAGAGAAGATTTCCTCTGAAAAATAAAAGGAATTGTGCTCTCCCTGTTCAAAAGACAGGTACGGGTATTCTTCCAGTTCTTCGTTCGTAATTATGCTGTTACCCGCCAGCGGATGTTTTCTGCTGATAAATACATGGGGACTGGCAACAAACAACTGGTGGAATTCCAGATCATGGGATTTCAACAGCTTGCTGAGTACCGCTTCATTGAAATCATTCAAAAACAGGATTCCGATCTCGCTGCGCAGACGCGCCACATCTTCTATGATCTCATAGGTCTGTGTCTCCCGCAGGCTGAAATCGTATTCTTCCTGCCCGTACTGTTTGATCAGGTCCACGAATGCGTTGACGGCAAAGGAATAATGCTGGGTGGATACGCAGAACTGTTTTTTGCCCCCGGGATTTCCCTTGTATTTATCCTCAAGGATCGCCGCCTGCTCCAGCACCTGTCTCGCATATCCCAAAAAGTCATCTCCCTCTTTGGAAAGCGTGATCCCCTTGTTGGTCCGGTTGAAAATAACAATATTCATTTCCTTTTCCAACTCGTGGATCGCGTTGGTCAAACTGGGCTGTGAAACATACAGCCTGTTGGCTGCTTCCGTGATGGTGCCGGTCTCTGCTACCGTTATTACATACTTTAATTGCTGAAGTGTCATTCTTTTCCCTATTTTTTATCCTTTTTACTTTCACCGTAAATGGCGACAGCAACGCACAGGATCGCTGCTGCAATCGCCAGCCAGAATGCCAGATCCATATATTGTCACTCCCAAAGTTTTCAAAATCTCTTCCTAAGGTTAGCACTCGCTAACCTCCGTGTCAAACATTCTTCCTTTGGGAAACAGGATTTATTCTCAGACAATATCTTTCAGTTCTTCCTCTTCCTGGCGTTTCATTTTCTCGATTTCTTTTTTATTGATTTTCTCTGCTATAACAGAAATTACCGCCGTTCCGATGATAAGTATCGCAGCCTCTAATCCGGTATTTTCATAATCCACAAATAAGGATACTACAAACATGATAAGTGAGGTAACGATCAGACCAGCCTCTATGTATTTTAATTTTTCCCGCCAGCGCTGCATCATAAGATCAGTCCCTCCCTTGCATCCACACCAGTCTCCCTGCGGTTCAGGTAATCAAACGAAATCATCTTATGTTTCACATAGAGCCGCTCGAGTGTCATAATGGGAATCTTGTAAGAATCTCCCCGTTCTTCCCAATATCCCACGCCGTCTTCTCTCTCCTGCTCGATCAGCATGTGAATGTACGGATCTTTGTCGGTGTAGCAGATGTAGAACTTTTTCAGGCTTCCCATAGTAGGCGTGACTGCGATCTCCACATGGCCCGTCCGGTATTTCGCCAGCCACTTGATGGCATATTCGATCTGGGAAAAATCCGTGACGGTCTCCACCTTATCCCCGTAAGTTAAGGTGAATGTGTAGGTCAGAGACTTGTCGATCTTATATTTGGTGTATTTCGTTTTCTCCTTGTGGTATTTGACAGAAAAGTGAACACTAATCACGAAGATCACCAGACCCAGCAGAAACATGATAAGCGGCGGCAGGATCTGCTTCTCCTTTGTCGCACCGCAGAAATAAATAACCGGGAACACCATAAATACCAGTCCCACCATAATGAGACCGGAATAAAAGGATTCCCAACTCCTTTTTGTAAACATATTCTCCCCACTCCTTTGTATTATTTTCCACCATAATAACACAAGAGTGGGGCTATCGTCATCTTTTTTAGAAAAGAATGTCCTCCGGCCGGATCTTATCTTTCTCCGTAATGGGACGGATCACCCGGCAGGGAACGCCTGCTGCAATCACTCCCGCTGGAATATCATGAGTGACTACACTTCCGGCTCCAATCACAGATCCTGCTCCGATAGTCACACCGCCGCAGACTGTGGTATTCGCCCCGATCCATACATTTTCTTCCAGCGTGATGGGTGCAGAAGTACCGATTCCCTGACTGCGCTGTCCCAGGTCAACCGCATGTCCGGAGCAGGCCAGACAGACGCCGGGCGCGATAAATGCACCCGCACCGATATTGACGGGAGAGGTATCGAGAATGACACAGTTATAATTGATGACTGTAAGTCCGTGGGTATGAATATTAAATCCATAATCACAGTGAAAATCCGGTTCAATGCCTGTCATCGGATGACAGGTTCCCAAAAGCTCCTGTAAGATTTCCCGCCGCTTCTGCTGTTCCTTCGGAGCTGTCCGGTTATATTCCCAGCAAAGCTGTTTTGCCCGGTTCTGTTCCTCTCCCGGGATATTTTCATAGCCACTGGCATAGGCCGCAGGGCGCTTCATAATGTCTATAACGTTCATGTTTTACGCTTCCTCGCTTTTTCTTTTCCCGAAAACCTCACAATTTACAGTAATGTCACCATTCTCCTGAATGGTAATATTCTGCCAATGAAATGTATTTTCATTTCTTTCCACAAATCGCCATTTTCGATTGGGATTTTCCAGAACAGTTCCCGTCAATATTCCATTTTCCATGGTAAAACACAAATTTGTAAATTTACTCTTGCATGCATATACCATATCATAACAATGGGTCTTTGAATTATATATTCTGAGTCCAACACCATACTCACCATCCGGCTGTGGAGAAGTCTCCCTCGTTGCTCTGGAAGGACATATGAACATATCTTCAATGCCTATCCCGTTCAATACCCGCCTAAAGATCCACTCTCCCTTTAATTGACGCTGTGGCCTGTTATGATCACCATCTATAAACTTATCTTTATAATCAAACTCCCAATCACCCAACAGCGGAGCAAACCAATCATACTCCTCCGGAATAGTTCCTTCCGGTTGTCCATACAAAGCTTCTATAAAGTTGTCCATATCTTTATACCTTCCCTATATCTGCGTCATATTAATCCTGCAATAATCGCCCTCACATCTTTTATCCCCGAAAGCAATCCTCGACCTGTTTCACAATCGTTTCATCCAGCCAGCCCTTCTTCGCCATATCCCACAGGATCTCACAGGCTTTTTCGTGAGGCATGCCCTGTTTATAGGGACGGCTTTCCGTCAGTGCCTGATAGATATCTATGCATGCCATCATGCGCTCCTGTGTGTTCAGCTCTGTGGCGGTCTTCCCGAAAGGATATCCGGTTCCGTCCAGCCGCTCATGGTGGAATGCCGCCCAGTCGCGGATCTCGTCAAAATCATCTACGCCGGACAGAATATAATAGGTATATGCCGCATGATGTTTCATCACAGCAAATTCGTCCTCCGTAAGCCTTCCCGGCTTCTCCAGGATCTCATTACCTACCGCCACTTTTCCGATATCATGTAAAGCGCCCGCCAGGTACATTTTCTGCACGGTCTCTTCATCAAAGCCCATATAGCGGCTTAGGCGCTCCGCATCCTCCGCCACACCAATGGAATGGGTGCTGGTAAAGGGTGACTTGTAATCGACGATCTGTGCAAAAAAACGGGCCAGTTCCTTGATCTGTGCAAAACTCAACTCCTGTTTGATGCGGGGGATTTTCTCCCACAGATTTTTCTCAAAGCTATCCTCTCCCAGTGTCAGAAAATGCGGCAGGGGAAACGCCTGCAGGAAAGCATCCACACATTCCTTGTCCACAACGGTTCCTTCATTTTTGTGAAGATATCCACAAGCTTTATTGAAAATATCCTCCGTGAAGCCCTTTGCACCGTATGCCCGGTCCAACAGATCGCTTAAATGAATGATGCGGGAAAAAAGCGGAATCTCTTCCCATGTTTTTCCAAACGGTCCACTCCCATTGGCATTTTCATGGTGATACAGAATTACATTCTTCACATCCGTATGGAAGGGAAGTCTCTGTATATTTTTTTCACCCAGGGTACAGTGAATTCCTACCTGAGAAGCTTGCGGAACATTTGCAACATCCTTATGTAATTCTTCCTGAATATACTGTGTCAGTGCATTATCATGCAACAGGGCACATGCTGCCAGATCCTGCAGGCTCTCATCGCTGATCCCCAGCTGCTCTGCCATGCAGACACTCATGTATGCCACACGCTTCGCATGTTTGTCAGACACATGTACCAGTTCTGCCTCCACACAGTCCAAAGCATATGAACAGGCTGACAGTAATCCTAAAACATCTAATACCATTATTTCTTCTCCATTACTCTTTTGTTATATTCCTCTTCCAGTCCCCACCGCTTACAGTTCTCTGCCAACTCCGCTAGCGAATATCTGAGGTAATCCATAGGCTGTTCCTTCGTGATCTCTACTGCAAAACGAAGATTTTTATAAGTGTTCTTCATTCCCCAGATCACATCCTCCCAGGGAGTTCCCTCCGGGATTCCTTTCACGTTTTCATCTGCATAGACCACATTTTTGGCTCCCGCCTGATACAGGAGATCAAAATAGGCTTTCATTTCCACTTCGTTCAGCTTCTCGTGAATAAAAATAAGCCCTTCGCCGTATCCCGCAAAAACAGGCTTGCCCAGATACCGGCACAGCATCTGCTTTAACATTTTTTCCGCACAGGTATAGTCGCTGACTCTTCCCAACACGATCGGAGAAAAGCCAATAGCATTAGCCGGAAGAGTGTACAGCATTGCCTCACACTCTTTTCCGGCTTTTATCATTTTCCCTGTTTTCTCAAAAATCACCAGGGATTTCTCATCATATTTTACTTTTTTCTTATAATCATAGATCTTAATATCCGCACAAAGCTTTGAAGGGCTAAACTTTTCCATCCCGGTACCTCCGTCCGTTTCTGGAAATAAGTATACCTCTTCTGCTCTGCCAGTTCAATCCGGTTCTTTTACCGGGGAATCCGAATCTCTTCTGCAAAGAAATAAGTGCGATAGAGATAGCACAGTTCCTTCTCTGTGATGTAAAAGCCGTAATCGGCATTAAAATTTTCTTCGTTTTCTTCTTCAATAGAGCCTGCTGCCCGGATCTCGTCCCAAGTCTTCCCCAAAACTTCTTCCGGGGTGACTTCTTCGCCGGTGGCAATGGAAATCGTCACGGGTATGTAATAGGATAATGGATGCGCTGCTCCTGCATAATAAACCGTGTCATTAAAATGCAGGCTGACATACTCGTCATCCGCTAAAGTAATGCCATTGAATACCAGATAATTATCATCGTATCGCTGTCCCTCGGAAAGAGTTTCATCCACTAACTCATACGCTCCGGTGTGATTCTCCCCTTCCTCCTCATACTGGGTTCTGTAATTCTCATACATCTGCTGCAGATAATCATTCACTTTGGCATACTTCTCATCGGAAAAAAAGAACTCATCCATTTCGTAGTAATAGGTCTTTTTCTCATCGTCATTATAGAAGTCTTTCACAGTGTTGGAACATTCCCCGTAGTCTTCCCAGGGAAGCCATGCGTCCTCATCTTCGTAAGAAGGACCTGTCGTGGATGCCGTAGTGTCGGAAACAGTCTCCGTGGATACTGTCGCTTCCATGGATTCACCAGTCTCTGAAGTGCTCTCTTCCGTTACCGCAGCCTCTGCGGATCCGATAACCTCTGAACTACTACTCCCTCCCACCGGATCACTCCCCTGTGCTCCGCAGGCAGACAACCCCAGTGCCATAACTCCTGTGATAACTATTAATTTGCCCCTCATTTTGTATCTCTCCTTATGTATTTATTGTAACCGAACGCTTCCCCCGTCCATTACAGTAAAGAATTTAACATACCATTGCATCATAGTTGCATCGTACGCCACTATTTTTACAAATACAACTCTTCCACCTGCGCTGCCGTTTTCCCGATATACTGCACGGCAATGCGGTTCTCGGGATGGGCGTCTGTCAGGTACAGCACACACAGGAAGATCCATTCTAAAGGTTTCATGATAAAATACACCAGATCCGCCGTGTATTTACTGTGGATCAGTCTCGCCACAGGGAACCCGTAAGTGTCATAAAAATGACGCAGCGCCCGGTGGAAGCCGGGAGTCCGTTCTTCCAACACCTGTTCAAAAGCATTGGCGATGCACAACTGACGGTTCACGATCACTTCATGCCCATGCCGCCTCCCCAGGCGGATAGGCTTTACGACCTTTTCATGACCGCCGGCAGCTACCGTGCAGAGATAATGTTCATCATACATGACATTCTGCGGTGCCTGCCTGAGAGACAGGTTCCAGTCGCTGGTCTCCGTGAATGCTTTAATCACAGAATCCGGTGCCTGCCCAAACAGCATGAGGATTGCGATCAGGATCCCCAACAGCGGGAACATCAATACCAGTCCCAGCACCGGCCACCATGCAGCCTTCCGCAATATGCTGTCACACCAACGCAGCATGGGATTCTGATAAATCTTCCCCGTCCCAAAGTGTTCCGCCTCCGCATTCTGCATCAGTGCATTCCACTCCCGTATTTTCTTCAGAAGCAGTCGCACCACTAACAGCACACAGCACAGTGGAAATAATAGCAAATATCCATCCAGCAAAATCGTCGGCTTGAATATCTGTACTGTGAACAGGAGCAGCTCCAGCAGTCCCAGGTACATCGCGGAAATCGACAGGACTGTCACAAGGGGTGGCAGCTTCCGAAGCGGAATGCTCTGCAGAATCTCATACCCTATAAATGCCAGCAGCAGGAGTACTATAAAAATAGCCATGGAACCACTGTAAATCGGTGTATGTTTATTGGAATTGCTTAACTGCGTCTGCCAGTCAGCAGATGTCACATCCATAATCAACCCTAAATAACAAATTTCATAAAATCCACCCAGCCAAAATACGTGCTGGTCAAACAGCCAGTCTCCCTTCACCGGATGCCCTCGTTCCTCACAGATCAGGCAGATTACTTCACTGATCGTCAGCACCACAGGAAATACCAGTACCGCTCCCATTAAAATTGCCCAAGTAAACATTTCTGTAAAAGCCTTAATGATCTCCCATACATAATCTCTTTGCTCATAATGAATAACAGAGGCTATGATCGTAAAAAGCGCATAGCCCAGTCCGATAAATATAGAAATCAGCCATGCAAGCAACACCGGATGCTTTTTATAAAACTTTATTTTTTCCGTATTCATTTCTTTATTTTCCATCGATTCTCGCCTCTATCTGTTTCCGCATCATATATCTGGAAATATTAAATGTCCGCAGAGATGTCTGCTCCAGGCGCTTCTTATTATGGTTCAGATAATAATAGCCGAATCCTTTCGGCTGATAACTCCCCCACCACTGAGCCTGCGTATCTTCGCTCATAATATCCGTAGGGTTCTCCAGTTCATAGGCGCCAAAATCATACCCCAGGCTCTCCATATAAGGAATAATGGCCGGTGCCGCATCCGCACTGAGATCACTCAGATAAGAGTAGTCATTATATTCCGCTCCCCGGAAAAACGGTCCGGCGAAAAAATCGTCTCCGTAATCCTGTGCCACAGATTCTTCCCAGCCCGTACCGTCCGCGCCGGGTGCATTGGCAATATTTACTCTGGCTATAATATAGTCAGGATGGCTGAAGGACAATGCCAGATACAGCACGGTCACCATCACGACACCATAGCGGAACAGAGGGAAGCTTTCCCTGTAAATGTTGATCAGTACTCCGATAAACATGACAAATAATACCGCCAGCATCCACAATACGAAGATCCGCAGGAAAGTCAGATAATAATACCGGATGTAAATGATCATACGCATTACGCTGGATGCGATCATGATAAAAGTGCATAATGACATAATCGTCATAATTACTTTCAGTACCCTACTCTCCCTAAAAAAGCTTAGGCACACCAATACCAGGATCAGGTTCAGAATGCTGACAGCCAACAGCTGGAAGAAGCCCTCTCTTGCGTACTGTGCATAGGTATAGCCCTCCGGCAGCTGCATTTTCCCCAAGAACAATCCGAAGATCTGAATACCGGAAAACAACAGATACAAAAGTGACAGCAATGACATAATCGTAATTGCCAGTACCGGCTCACCCTTTCTGCGATCCTTCACTTCTTCCGGGATGCTTCTCTTACACAGATAAGAAGTCAGTGCATAGGAAGTAAAGAACAGAAATGTTACCCGGATGACTACGTTGAATATATTGCCCGGGCGGATCCAGTTCATGAAATCCGTTGTCATCTTACGGAATACCGCATCGGCAGAGCTTAACAGTCCGGCAGCGATCAGCACAATCGGCAATGCGATCACTACTCCCAACAGCCCGTACCATACCTTCTTATTTACTTTTCCCTTTTCACGAAAATAGGCTTTGCCATCGGAAAAAGGCTTCCCCAGTTCCCCAAAGCTCATAACCACCAATTGGCAGATACTCCCCACATATTTCCCAAGCTTCCACTTTGTGGTATCAAAATATTGATTCAGCAGCAGACACATTACCAGCAAAAAGACCGCCAGCTTATTCAGGCAGATGATCGCCCATCCGTCCGTGCAGAAGGTGGATATCCCCAGCAGCAGAATGCTGATCATGTAAAAGGTGCTTCCTTTTTTCAAGGTAATCTCCAGTTTTGACAGCGAGAAGACAAAATACAGTAAAGTGCCTGCGAGAAAAAAAGGGAAGGTGATTCCCGATCCGTTATGAAACATGCAAAACGCATAGAACACGGCATAGAGAAACGTCACCGGTCCAAAGAAATTAAAATGTTCCTTCATGCGCTTTGTCTCCGCAGTCTCTGTCTTTTCTACCACCCGGACTACATTCTGCCCGGATATCTGTCCCTGATTTGCTGAAGTTGTTTCCTGTACTACTGTATTTTCCTGCATTGTGATCTCCCCCTTTCAGGATTTAATTGTTTTTCTCTTCTTTTGAATCTTCCACATATTCCAGAATGTCTCCGGGCTGACAATGCAGCACCTCGCAGATGGATTCCAGCGTAGAGAAACGTATGGCTTTTGCTTTATTATTTTTCAGGATGGACAGATTGGCCTGGGTCAGATCCACCTGATTCGCCAGTTCCGTCAGGCTGATCTTCCGCTTTGCCATCATTACATCCAGATTTACAATGATTCCCATAATAGATGCCTTTCTAATTTTGAATCTCCGTTCAGCCGGCGTCATTTACATAGTCGCGTATCACACGCTCTATCACTTCGTGACTGAATTTTTAGATTGTTAAGTCGTTTTCTTCCTTGTAGCGCACCGCTTCTTCAAATACCATGGCCAGCACTTTGCTGAACATGCCTGCAATGATAAATACCAAAATGATCACCAGCATGGCAATAGTCAGGTACACCACACATCTCACAGCGCTCATGGCGGCGATGAAAAAGCTTAAGTCTCCCATTCTCCTAAGGCTCGCCACATTTTCCGGTACAAAGCAGTTCTCCTCAAGCACCGTGCCAAACATCTTGCGCAGTTCATTGATCAACAATAACGCCAGCACGCCCAGAATGGCGAATATGATCACTGCCGGAAGGTAATGTTCCTCCACAGCCTCCAGATATTTTCCTATGTATTTGAGACTAAACGGCAGACTTACCGTCACCAGTATCCCCGCATAGAACATGAAATCCAGCAGGTACTTCGTCCCCTTTGCCAGAGAAAACTTCCTCTCCCGCAGCTCCTTTTCCGACAACTCTCTCTTCTCCATAATGAATACCTCTTTCCTTCTTGGTAGCCTTAACATATCACTCTATGATACGAATGTCAATATAATTTTATTGATATTCGATAAATATATATTGAATATCGTATATCTTTCTATATATTGTAACTTATACCAGAAGAAAATACCTGTTTTTTCATTGCAAATCAAAATAATGCTGGAATTATTAACATGAATGAAAATAATTGATATAGACATTCTCAGTGCTTTTTTTTACAATAAAAATAGTAAAAAACGAAAAGGAGGATTTTTATGGAATCCGTTTTACTATCCGCACGCTGTACTGCAAACACCGCAACTGTGTTCTGGAATAAGCCGGAAAATGCCAATGCCGACACAGTGTATGAAGTTTCTCTCGATGGTGGACATTCTGTTCACACAAATCGGACACATTATACATTCACAGAATTGATACCCAATACTGAATATTGTGTTACTGTCTACAATATCGGCAGTATCCACATCTGTACTCTACCTGCACGGCGCCGAATCTATGTAACGGAAGAACCCTACAATGCCGTGGGTGATGGAAAAACGCTGAATACTGCTGCGCTCCAACAGGCTTTTACAGACTGTGGGCCAAATGACGAAACATTATGGACAAGGGCACAAAAGGCAGACCGAGAAACGGGCTGCTGACAACAAATAAAGGCTGAGTATCAAGCACCGGGAAAGTGCGGGATATTCAGCCTGTTTTGTTGTCAGGGGTTTCCAAAGGGGCTTGCCCCTTGGCACACGACTTTGCTTGCAAAGTGTAGTGTGTTATACGCTCTGTCGGCGTTGCTGCGAAAATGCGGTTGCCACCAGGGAGGGCAAGGGCATTTGAAACGGCAGGAAAACAGGGCTGTGATTGCGTGGCGTGGAGCTGCAAGCGCAGGACTGGTTTCATCAGCAGACAGGGCGTATATGAAAGCCCCCATCCCTCGTCCTGCGCCGAACTATGGGACAAAGTGTCCCAGACAGATAGCCACACTTACGAAAAAGCAGACGGATTTTCTTTTCAAAATTGAAATGGGTGGGAAGCCATTTTAGGGCTTTCCCGCCTTGATTACCCATCAGCAAAGACGAGCGAGGCTGTCAACGGCGGCGCATGAAATGCGCCGTTCATCTTGACCGTTGACTGGCTCGGCTGGCTTTGCTATCTCCTCGATAAATTTATAGTTTTAAATCATTCAAATAGTGTTTTAACTTTCAAATCAAGGTCTATTGCTTTCGTATAATTTTCTTTAGCATTTAATTCAGATTCCAAGAATAATATTACTATCTTATTTTTAGTTGGTTTGCATAATATTGCTTTTGTTTTTCCTTGCGAAAAAATTTGAGGCATTAATTGACCTTCACAAAACTCATTCAATGTGGCTACACTTCCATATTCTATCAGTTGCTTGAATAAATCATTTGAACTGCATTTTGTTACTCCATAATGTAACTGAAATATATTTTCAACTGTATCTCCTACAGCAAAAATAGAAATAGCATTTTCTATTAAAAATCCATTTATTTTTTCTTTCATTTGAAGGATTCCTCTCCAAGCCTAAATTCCGATTTGTCGATTTCATTTTCTTAAAACAAACTCAACTGCTCATACTCCGTGCTGCAGTCTAACAGTTCCGGAGCTTTATTCAATATTTTGTCTGTAGCCTTCTCCTCAAGAATCCACGGTACAATCTCATTATTATCTAAAATTAGCGGCATCCTATCGTGTACAGGCCGCATAGAAGCATTGGCCTCCGTCGTGATTATGACAAAACGGTCTTCATTCTTCTCCAGGTTATAAATACCTGCAAACCACATAAGAGATCCGGTCTTTTTCTGGAAGGTATACTTCTCTTTCCTTGCATTCCATTCATAAAATCCTGCAGCCGGAATAGCTATTCTTCTATGCTCTACACTGTCTGCAAATAACTTCTTTTCCCGAACAGTTTCACTCTTTGCGTTAATCACAAGTCTGTCATACGCCGGTATTCCCCACCGGATACTTTCCACATATAGCTTATTCTCATGTGCTGCGATCACCGGTGCCAAATCTGCCGGGCGAATATCTACAGAGCGAAGCATATTTAAGCCACTCGTATCACGAATCATTGCGTCTACCTGTCGTATTACCTTCTCGATTTCCTTTGCAGTGTCATCATCAACATAATAACGTCCGCACATACTCTTCTCCTTATGAACAGTTAAGCTTTCGATCCAGATCTACACAGTCTGCCTTACAACTTTCATGGACTGCATGATATATCTCTTCCACTTCTGCCTTCGGAAATGAATGGAATACACTACATAATCCTTCCAGATCAATACCGCATCGTACCATGCCTTCCACAGCTCTCATATCCTGTTCTTTCACTTATGTTCCCCTCACATTTTTCGGATTGTATCTCATTCCGGTTTTAATCCTGCCAGATCCATAAATTGCTGCTTCCTTACAGCATATTCCTGCTTTTTTTCATCCGGAAGCTTTCGGTAGATCTCTTCAAAGCCTGCTTCCGCATCCTCTGTCCCATATACAGGCTGCATAACTTCACTGTAAAGCCACTCATCCCACAATGCTTCAAACAGTTCTTCTGCATTACGATATACCTTATTTTTATCAAAGCAGGATTTCTGATCCCTATAATATGTTAAGTATACAAATCCAAATTCACCTGCATCCAAGACACAGGTATCACCTAACATATCATACAATTCCCGGAAAACTTCTGCAACCTTTTTACATTTATCATGCTCTTCTTTTGAGTACTTTTCTCCCATACATAAATACCTCATTTCTAGGAATACTTAAAATGCTACATCTGCTTAATCGCTATATTTGACACCATGCCTTAAAAAACTTCTTTAATTATATTCCATAGTTTAACACATATTCTATGGTTTATTCCATTATTATTCTATACACGATACCATAAATTATAGAATATTTATGAGAGGTATTTATGTATAATCGAGACGAAATTGGAAAACGCATAAAAGCAGCTCGGCTGGAAAAGCATCTGAGTCAGATAAAATTTGCAGAACTTATCAATGTCTCCACTCCCTACTTAAGTGACATTGAAAATGGGAAAACAAATCTTTCTCTCGAAATTTTCGTGCGGATTGTAGAGGCACTTCAAGTATCGGCTGACTGGCTTATTATGGCAGACACACCCCAAAGCATCGAGTGTTCTTCTGCAGAGCTGAATCATCTGTTATCCGATTGCTCTGTAAACGAATCCAAAGCCATCCTAAAAATGGCGGAAGATCTCAAAAGTATTTTACGATCCAAAAAATAGGACTGATGGTTTTTCACCAAACCATCAGTCCCTTCCTTTTGGCATAATTTGTTGCTTTGTCAGAATTTATTGCTTTGAAAATAACGCATCATTTTTTGAGAGAAGATATACACAATACTGATTCATACTGATTCCCTCTCTCTGCGAGTGCTCTGCTAAAGATCTGTGCAGGCTCCTCGGCATCCTTAATTTGAACTGTCCGGAATAGTCCTGCAAACTATTTGGCTCTGGAATCTCTACCCCTTCCTCTAACGCAGCTTCTATCCATGTTTTTTTTGCGTCCGCTGCATTTGCTATGGCACTTTCCAACGTTTCTCCACAGGTAATGCATCCCGGCAAATCCGGAAAAGATACTACAAATCCACCTTCTTCCCTATCTTCGACAATTTCCATGCGATAGGACATTTTCATATAATCATTCAGCGTCTTCATCATTCTTCGCCTCGCTTTCCACGATCTCTCTTACCAGCTCAACATATACTTTTTTAATTGGTTCATGCTTCGGTATGGTGATCGGCATACATCCCGGCTTCCTAAAAGTATAATGACTGCTCCCACTTTTTGGCGCATTCATTTCATAGCCACAACTCTCCAATACCTTTCGTAACTCATCAAACCGAAGATCCTTTGATAAATTGCATATACGTGTTATCAATTTATCCCATTTGGACATTCTGTATTCCTCCTATATTATACATGGTGTCATATATGGTGTCAATTATGTAAGAATCATCATAACCCATATCTCCACTTTTAACTATCATCGGTCCACCAGATATTATTACTTTGAAAACTTTATATCCTTTATTCTTTTGGATTCTTTTTCTTGTAAAGTATCACGTACCTTCTTCGTTGCAGATTCTCGAAGCTTAAATACAATGCTTTTCTATGCAACGCAAAATAACGAATATCGTGAATATGAATATCTGATCCTTGTAGCATCGCAGCATAAATCATCCTTCTATAACGATGAAGTGTATCATGAAAATAAAAGCCTAGTTCATCTGCGACCAACATATTTTTTGTTTCATCAGATATTTCCGGGAGTCTACCATCAAGATCAACATAGACTGTCTTTCCACCTATTTTTTTATCCAACAGCTCGATTTGATTCCCTTTAAGATTTTCCTCCCGTAAATCCATAAGCTGCGTATGTCTGATTCCGGTTTCTACTAAAATTCTAAAATAGGCAATTCTTTCCTGTTTTTGCTCACTTCGTATTGTCTTCTCTGCAGTCTCTATTCTGCTTGCTATTTCAGCCAAACGAAGCAACATACCGTCACTTGCTGATCTCTCACGTCTTCTTGAGTGTCTGTAATAATAAACAATATTGCGGAATTTTTCTAAATCATCATAGTATATCTGGCGGAATCTACAAATTCTAACGGCATCGTATTCATTCAAGGTCGGATCCCATTCCACAATTTTTTTAATATACTTTCCCATATCTTCTAGTTTGGGTTGCTGTTGTGCCATCTCCGTCCAAATTTCTAGTGGCAAATCTTTATTTTCTGACATATTTCTACCTCCTCACCGTAAGTCCATCCAGCTTCAGACCCGAAAGTCCTACAAAATACCACTCTCCGGACATTTAATCTCTACCATATAAATACTCTCTTACTCATCATTTCCCTGATTTTCTTCCCATTTTTTTACAAGCCGGTAAAAGCTGTCCTTTTTAAGTCCCAGGATTGTCATTGCTTCTTTGGAGCTGATGTCTTTTTCTTTCCACTTGCCATACCACTCTTCCCAGTTATCCGGATAGGTTACTCTGGGTCGTCCCAGGTGTCTGCCCTGTTCCTTGGCGACTTCAATTCCCTGCCTCTGCAACTCATGCCGCTCCTCCCAGTCACTCTCTGCCACATATGATAGTAGTGCCAGCACCACATCCGATATTACCTGTCCCATCAGATTCTTGTCCTTGGATGTATCTAAGATCGGCATATCCGCTACCCGGATGTCCATGTGCTGCTCCTTTGTAATGTGCTGCCATTCGTGATAGATCTCCACATAGTTTCTACCAAATCTCTTTAACTCCGTAACAGTAAGCCGGTCTCCCTCACGCATAACGTGGTTCACCAGCATATCATATACTTCTCTGCAAAACGTATGCCCGGATTTCTTCTCCACATAAATATTTCGCTGATCGATTCCAAGCTCTAACAACTTTTTGATCTGTCTGTCCGGGTTCTGCTCTTTTGTGGATACTCTTACATAACCAAAGTCCATGTTCTCACCTCTTTTCCTGTCTATAATATGTGTCGCTAAAGGTATACCTTTTAAGACTCTTTTTTCCTGCCTGGTTCCGGCATAAAAAGTGTCGCTAAAGGTCGGTTTTGCTATTTGCGATGTCGCAGATCTGCTACACCACCTTTAGCGACATATTATCTTATACGCCAGGGCGCCCTTAGTTCTTACAGCTTATCCACAAAAATTTCTTATATGGTGAACATCCGGATGCACTGCAGGAGTGCTGCACACAATTCCTGGTACAGATCTTCATCAAATATCCCAAGTTCCATGGCATTCTTAATAAGAAGTGGCCGGTACATCCGATGGATCTGCCGAATGGCTTCCGCCTCTCCTTCCTTGGCTCTTCTTAGCAGGTCTTCAAAATTCATCACGCTTCCCCTCCATTTCTTTTCGCAGTTTTGTGATAATGTAGAAATAGACGGCTTCCGCCTGCTTTTCCGTCATTCCAAATTTTTCTCCGATCTCCCGGAAGGTAAGTTCCCCAAAAAGCCTCGCAAACAGGATCTTCTTATGCCTCTCCTTGAGTCCATCTAACGCATGGAATAATCCCCTGCTTTCTAACGTTATGATAAACTCTTCATAGCGTTCCCAGTCCATCACGATAAATGCCGACTGTTCCACCTGGTAGCCGTGATATTGGATTTCAAAATCCAGGTAGCTTTTATAACTTTGATCCTCGAAAACAATCTCCTTTGCAAGGATTCTATTTCTTTTCCCAAAATAGCTTGCTTTTCTATTCGCGATTGCCGCCTGCAGATACGCTGTGAAGCGGTTCTGGATCGCATCTGTATATCTGTCCTTCATTTTATCCTCCGTATGATTTGTATTTTTCTGATCATGCGGAGGATGGCGGTCCCCTGATCCGGACAAAAAAGAAGAAAACACTCCGATGCTTTTTAAGCTTCGGACTGTCTTCTTCATGTATGGTACTATATGAACTTATCTTTTGGTATGCTGTTACCTTACCCGAATGGGTGCAGACTGCTGCAGAATAAACAACTCTTTTTTTAGCAGCTTGGGATTCCCTCCAGACGCAAAAAAGTCAGCCAATACTCTCTACCGCCCCATACTTATAATACTTAGAGGTATGAGGCCGTTATAGGAAACTATTAGTTTCCTTTTTGGTATGTTGTCTGCTTTTTTACTTTTCTTTGGTATGCTCTTACACTACCATTAGGGAGGTGGACAGATGCCTTTATTATTCGATGATAACAAACTATTCAGCATTCAGCTAAAAGACGCACGCAAGAATATGAACCTCACGCAGGCCAAATGTGCAGAATACTTAAATATCTCCACAACGTTTTATAAAGAGCTTGAAAGAAACCAAAGTAGCCCCAGTCTCGAACTTTACTATAAAATTTGCCGGAATATGCACATATCTGCGGATTCCTGCATCTTCCCCCAAGACCGGACTACATCTGCGTACAATGACCTGCTGTTGCTAATTTCCCAGTGTTCAGAGTCTGATCTTAACGTCTTATGCGCCACCGCCAGAGCTCTGATCGAGGAATCAACTTCAGCCAGCAAAATATCATAAATAAATACCTCTATATTATATATATGGTAAGTGCAGCCCATTTCTTACAAACAGGCTGCACTTTTTCTCTTTTAGTTGATTGCATTAGTAACTTCTACTGCCACGCTTCAGAAAAAGAATTGCACGACTAACTTCTGCTTTGCCCCAACAAACTTAAGAACTTAATAGTGCAGGATTCCCAATGCAAAGTAGTCCATATAGCGCATTTATCATTTTACAGCAATCCAGTTTCGTAGCTATTGTAGTTTTTCTTCCATGAGCAATCCAATGGCGATTCAAACTTTTGGGTTCAGTCTCAGGCTTGTCAAACTCACTATATCTTTGAAATCCCTCCATTGTTTTTGTCCATGTAATATACATACCAAACACAGTTATTTCTTTTTCTCCCAAGCACTCCCATTCCTCATCCGATAATTTCTCCATCTTGTTTCTAATATCTTCAATTCTCCTTGAAATATTTGTTGAAGCATTACTTGTTGCTTCTGTCAAAACTCCGTCAAACACTATCACAGCTCCTGCTAATGCTAAATCATACAGCTCTGCCTCTATTGCTTTAACCGTTTGCTGTAATATTGACTTATTTGTAGCTGATAGCAATTCCGACGATTCCATTTCTTTACATAAGGTATCATAGTCAATAAACCCTTTATCCTCTATCCGTTCTAAAAGATATTGGTCTACGTCATAAGAATTAAGTATTTTTTCTACGTCATCACTCTGCAACGGGTTCCAATATGTAAATTGATGATCCGCTAAAATGTTAAATGCGCGAAGCGGCTTTGTTTTTTCTGTAAAATCTATTAGGAGACTTTTTGCGTTTTGTTCAACTGCCTTCCACTCTTCAGCATACGGTTTTAGCTGTTCCTGTAAAGAATTAATAAAAACACTGAATCCTGCAAATTTTTCATTCCATCTCTCAAAATCCATCGGATACTCCCCTTCTTATTAAAAATTCAATGTGAAACCATATTTTGATTTCCTTGCTCGTATTATTTAATTATACCACTTTTACTCTTCATTCTCACAAAAAATGGTACCTATAATCTTTAGAAACTGATCATTATTGCTACCCTATTACACTAAAACACTGACTTGCATGGCTGGATTCGCAAGCATCTGTTTTCTGATTGTTGCTCTACTATCAACTATTTTACATTTTGTATAAAATGAAACCCGGCAGACACACATAACTGATATGTATCTGCCGGTTTTTTATTGATGATTCTGAAAAGCACTGAGGGATGCCATGATACCCTGCATCGCAGATTCGTCGAAGCCTATTAACGGATCCTCTTCTGTGATCTGCTTTTTTGGTTCGGTTTCCGGCTGTAAGGAAGCTGTTTCCGGTTGCACCGCAGGTATCTTCCCATCAGCACCCTGCTCACGCATGATCTGTAACACGATGCTTTTGATTGTTTCATAATCATAGGACACTGCCCCACCTGTCTGCGGTACTTCTCCCTTCTCTTCCAGTGTCCTGTATGTAAGAACCGCTTTTACAATGTACTGTGCCTTTTCCCGCTCCAGGGAATTGAGGAACTCTGCCACCTGGATATGCTCCGGGTTGTTCTTCTTGAACCCTATTGTCATTACATACGGATTTTTCTTTTTTGTAGCCATAGCAATCACCTGCCACTCTTTTTCTGCACCTGATACAATATTTCGTATCCTTTTGCATTCGCACAGATATCCTCTACAAAAACACATTTTCCGATTTTGTCCGTATTCTCTAAGTATTCCCTGAGTAATTTCGCTCCACCGCCGATAAACACAATGCATCCGGTTTTTAGATCGATTCCTCTCTCTCTGAATGCCCCCAGGAAATCATCGACATACTGCTTTGTCATCTGCTTTACCAGTCTGATT
>OHLJ01000148.1_pt1 | contig 47513 bp, 51 predicted proteins | sample 1568991 | NCBI WGS metagenome assembly OHLJ01 (sample SAMEA3879601, study PRJEB24766) | human gut metagenome | biome: human-associated habitat; feature: feces | place: USA | collected 1985/1987
TTTCGCCTATCGAATTTCTTAATAATAGTGTCCAATATGATTGACAAACCTACACATCAAGAAAAAGTGTGAAATTTTAGGCATAAAAACAGCACCGCAGAAATCCCCGCAGTGCTGAAATATGGATCTTTTATTATTTTGCCGCAGAAGTTGCAACAGCGTTTCTGCCATATTTTTCATTACCTGTTGGTTTATCACCTACAGGACTGAATGTTGGAACGATCTTTTCGACCATTTCAACGATATTTTCGTCATTATTATAGCTTGCACGAGCAAGCTCTCCAAGCTGACCAAGGAACGTTTCTGTGTCAAACGGTATAGGCTTTCCGATATGGATAAGCTCATTATCCGTTTTCATCATGCCCTCCTCTGCCATAAGCTTCTCCTCAAAAAGCTTTTCGCCAGGACGCAGACCTGAGTAAACTATCTTGATATCTACATCAGGCTTATATCCTGAAAGTCTGATAAGATTTCTCGCAAGTGTGTCTATCTTCACAGGCGCACCCATATCAAGGACAAATATCTCGCCGCCCCATGCGTATGTGCCTGCCTGAAGAACAAGGCTCACAGCCTCAGGTATAGTCATGAAATATCTTATGATATCAGGGTGAGTAACAGTAACAGGACCGCCTGCTTCTATCTGCTTTTTGAACAGTGGGATTACAGAGCCGTTGCTTCCAAGAACGTTTCCAAAACGAACTGCAACAAACTGTGTGCCATTTCTGTCCTTATTGCCAACGCTTTCGATCTTAACCGCTTCACTGCTCTCTATATTATCAACAGCTATCTCGTCTATCGGATCGTCCGCAAGCATACCGTCTGTCATTTCATCAACGTGTGCATGGAGCATAGGTAGAAGATCTGTTCTGCCTGCCTTGCTGATAGCGTCCATGCTCTGGATGACCATTTCGCAGAGTCTTTTACTTGCACCCATAATATTAGTAGGGTTTACAGCCTTATCGGTGCTTATAAGCACAAACCTCTTTGTGCCATGCTTCAAAGCGGCATAGGCTGTCTTGTATGTACCAACAACATTGTTTTTGATAGCTTCATTAGGGCTTGTTTCCATAAGCGGAACGTGCTTATGAGCTGCAGCGTGATAAACGATATCAGGCTTGTATTTTTCAAAAACGTCATTGATACGTCTGCTGTCACGAACAGAGCCGATAAGCGTCACAAGATTGAGTTTACTGCCATATTTACGTTTAAGCTCCTGCTCTATTTCATAAGCATTGTTTTCGTAAATGTCAAATATGATAAGCTGTTTAGGCTCATGACCTGCTATCTGTCGGCAAAGCTCGCTTCCGATAGATCCACCGCCACCTGTTACCAAAATGGTCTTACCCTTAAGGTGCTGGAATATCTCGTCCATGTTTACTCTGATAGGCTCTCTTCCAAGCAGATCCTCGACTGCAACAGGCTTCATCTTGCTGAGAAGCACCTCACCATTTGTTATCTGATAAACGCCCGGAAGCTGTTTCATCTCACAGCCCGTTTCCTTACAAATATTAAGGATATCCCTTTTGTTCTCAGGTGATGCAGTTGGAATTGCAAAAAGGATCTGATCAATATTATACTTTTTGACGCTTTCCATAATGCAATCACGGCCACCGACGATAGGAACTCCTCCGATATTTCTTCCCCACTTATTTGGGTTATCATCGATTATGCAGAGTGGTCTTGCATTTGCACGTTCTGACATCGTAAGCTCTTTAAGGATCATCTGACCCGAAGCACCTGCACCAATGACCATTGCATTATGCACTGCCACCTGATTTGTTACCTGTTTTGCTCTTAAAAGGGTAACATATCTATAGGCAAAACGCACTGCTGTTATAAGCACGAACTGAGTTCCCGCTCCTACTATATAGTAAGCCACAGGCATTCTCATGAAGAGTAATGTTATACCAACAGTCTGGAATATGGTAGTAACTATCGAGGCCAAAAATATCCTTGACAGTTCGCCAATGCTAGCAAATCTCCACAAACTATTATAAAGCTTGAACACAAAAAACACCACAACACAGAAAGCTGTATATATTGGAGCAAACTTTACATAGGCAAGCATATACTCCTTTGGTATTGCAGAAAAAGTAAGGTCAAATCTGATGAAAAGTCCGAAAATGTAGGATAGATTTACGGCAACAATATCATAGAAACACAGAAAGAATGCAATAAGCATCCAATGTTTTATCTTTTTGTTTTTCCACACCTGAACTGTGTTTTCACTTGTTTTCTCCATAAATAAAACATACCTCCGCTCAATTAAAGCAATGAATAAGATCACACCATGGCCACCCCTCAATGGCACAGTGCAGGCTATTTATAATATCATCAATATTTTTTCTATACTTAAAAAGCAAACATTCTTTCTTCGTCAGCCATAGCAGACATGAATACTTTATCAGAACGTCTTATATTTTCACTTCCAGATCTTTTAGCTATAAGATCAAAATTAGGTTTTCTATCATCAAGATTATGAGCATCGCTTCCAAAGACAAAATCTCTGCCACTTGAAATAAGCTTATTAACAAAACGTCTAGTGGAAAAATGCTCAAAAGCTTCTGCATTTATCTGAAAAACTGCATCCACAGACATCAGACTTTTCAGATCTGACTTTGAATAAACGCCCATATATCTATGTACATGGGCGATTATCGGAATAAGCCTTCGAGAATTTGCTATCTCGTCTATCTCCTCGACGATCCAACTGTTATACTGAGTGAATGGTGGTTCAAGAAGAATAAGTCTTGTTCCGCTGATACACAGTTTTTCAAGTTCTCCTAATACGCTGATGCCTTTTTCTATAGCCACCTCAGCACCAATATGTATATCCTTCACGGCAGGGTCAGATGCCATGAGCTTCTCATAAGCATTTTGCCGTTTGACAAGATAACTGTCTAAAGAAGCTTCCCTGTGCATATAAAAATGCGGTGTTGCCACAATTATACCTATGCCCTGCTGTTTCATCATTTTTATCATTTTAAGTGATGTTTTGATGCTGTCAGAGCCGTCATCAATATTCGGCAGTATGTGGCTGTGATAATCGGTAGTCAATCTAACATCTCCATGTCATTTAACTTTCGGCAGAAGTATCCTTCCCACCGTATTTATAGCTGTAGTCATATTTATACTTGTAGCTATACTTGTATCCGTAATGAGAACCGTTCTTTGCGGAAATATCATTAAGAACGAACCCAAGCAGATTGCAATCGCCTATCTCAAGCTTCTTCATAGACTCCTCTATCTCCTGATATGTAGTTCTGCCATATCTTGCCACAAGAAGAACGCCTGCGACCTCGTCTGCAAGGCTCATTACGTCAGTTACAGGAAGCAACGGGGTTCCGTCGACAATAACATAATCATACTTATGCTGAACATATTCAAGCAATTCACGCATTTTCTCAGAAGCAAGAAGCTCTGACGGGTTTGGAGGCAAAACGCCTGATGTAAGAACAGCAAAATTGCCATTCTTGGTTTCATGCACACACTTATCAAATGTGCTTTCACCACTCAGTATTGTTGAAAGTCCAACATTGTTTTTTAACTTGAAGTTTCTGTGCTGAACAGGTCTTCTCATATCAGCGTCAATAAGAAGTACCTTATTTTCTGTTTCAGCCATTGAAGCTGCAAGGTTTGCAACTGTTACAGACTTACCCTCACTTGGATTAGGGCTAGAAACGACAACTATCTTATTTCGTGTTGTAGAAAGTGTAAACATAAGGTTTGTACGCATTGTTTTGTAGTTCTCTACAATATTAAATGGTATATCCTTATTATTGAACAGAAGCTGTTTTTTTCTGTCAGCAGAAGAACCTTCATCCTTTTTAGAAGTCTTTCCGCCAATATTCATTATCTCACCAACGATAGGCTTCTGATAAATGTCGCCAAGCTCATCAGAATTCTTTACAGTGTTGTCAAAGAAGTCGATAACAAGTATCACTAGAACAGCCACCATCAAGCCACCAACAAAGCCAAGGGCAACATTTTTAGTGGTGTTAGGAGAAACAGGTGTATTGTAAACTTCAGCATCACCTATCTTTTCAACTGAGCCTGCACCGATAACTCTTATAAGAAAGCTTGGAGCGACGTCAGCCATTATGTTACAAAGATCAGAAGAAAGCTTTGCATTGGTTGTTGTGGCAGTTATCTGAAGTACCTCTGTCTGATTTACAGCGGTCATGCTATAAGCATTTCTCAGGCCGTCATTTGAAACCCTGCCGCTCGTTACAGTAAAATAAGGAGCAAGCTGTTCAGGAGTATACATCTCAAGAAGCTTATCGCTTACCTCGTTCATTACCGGGTCATCAGTAAGTATAACAATGTAGGTCTGTACCAATGACTTTGAAGCGTTAATATCCTGTAAGTCAACATTAGTCTTATCCTGACCCGTTGATTGATTATCAGCACTTTTAACATACATTGAAACGTGTGACTGATACTGCTTACTCATAACAAATTTTGATACAAAAAGGGCCAGTATCGCACACACTATTGAAGCGGCAACGATATACCAAACCTTTCCGAGAAGAAGTACCAGAAGATCCTTGATAGTGTAATTTTTTTTCATTTGAATTATTCACCCTATTGTTGATATTTTCGTTATTTTCCCAAAAAATAAACCGTACAATAATAATTTTATCACATTCTATTCAAAAAGTCAACTTTAAACGATACGTTTTTTTGTATTTCAACAAAAAAATGGTTTTTTGTTATAACATACAATAAGATAAACTAAATCAGCCAAGTATTTGTTGGATAATCATATAAGCTGACAGCTTAATTTAACAATTATGAACGGCTACTGTAAAAGCCACCATTACAGTCGTTCCAAAACTATTTACCAGTCCTTGTATCATAAGTATGCCGAAATTCATGACAGATTGCTGAACTGAGGCAGCGGTCGGCATTCGCACCACTTCACCAAAACTGCAATCCTTCCAAGATTTTTTCTTGAAGGATAGTCGCAAAAGAGGTTCTTTAGCAAGAGTGTAAAAGCAAAGTCCCACACCTGACAGGGTAATTCTAACATAATCAGATGTCAACAACATTATTTTCATTGGAGTATGCAAAAGTTTCAAAATCTCATTGGAAAAGCACAATGTGATAGGCTCTGTCACCAAAGTAACAGAGCCTATGATCAGAAATGATATGTTCAGACAGCCTTTCAGGCGGCGTTCATTTCTTTCACCGAAACAATAAGAAACAAGCGAGCCACTGCCCATGCACAGACCTATTATGATCGAACAGAGAAAAGTCATGAGGGTGTATGTGCCGCCCACAGCCGCAAGGGCATTTTCGCCAAGAAATCTGCCAACAATAAGTGTCGGCAATGTTATACACCTGCTGGAGCAGATTTCACAGTATCATCGGGCTTGAAAAAGCAAGAAGCAAGCTTATGATACTGCCGTTTGTAAGATCTCTTTTCATTATCGTTCTATCTTGATACTCATACAGTTTGTACCACTAAGCTGACAACTAAGTTCATCAGGCTGATGCGTACCAACATAGAGGGTGAATTCCTTTGCAAACTGTTTTCTCTCGCCGATATCTGACACTGTTGTGAAAGCTTTGTCAGGTACTTCGATTTCAACATCAAGTTTTTCACCTTTTTTGACAAAAATCCTCTTGAAGCCGCACAGCACAGGATAAGCCGGAGCATTATCACAATGTGATTTAATGTAAAGTTCGATAACATCACAAGTATCGGCACCGCTATTTTCTACCTCTACATTGACTTTGCCATCGTCATAACTAAGCGATGTAACAACAACATCTCCATAAGTAAGACCATAGCCGAATGGATAAAGAATGTTATCTCTCGTGTACCTATATGTTCTATCAGACATAGCATAATCAGTAAAGCAAGGTAGCTTGTCGGCGCTATTATAGAATGTAACAGGCAGTTTTCCTGATGGCGACACTTTACCAAAAATAATATCCGCAATAGCCTTGCCGCCCTCTGAACCCGGATACCATGCGTGAATAAGAGCGTCACAATCATGCTCGATATTTATTGAGCTTCCTGCCGCACATACCACTATCATAGGCTTGCCGATCTTTGCGACACGCTTTATAAGCTCGCGCTGACTTTCAGGAAGTCTTAGATCGTTCTTGTCACCTGATGAAAACTCATTACCTGTGTCGCCCTCCTCGCCCTCAATAGTGGCGTCAAGACCAACGCAAAGTATCACAACATCAGAATTTGCCGCTGCCGCCTCAGCTTCGGCGTATCTATCTCCTGCCTGTGCAAGACCCGATACTCTGTCCTTATACAAGTGACAGCCTTCAGCATAAAGCACCCTGCCATCAAATGCGTCCTCGATACCCTCAAGGAACGTAACATACCTGTCGGCTGTGCCGTTATAATTGCCCTCGAGAGCCGCTCTGCTGTCCGCATTTGGACCTATTACAGCGATAGTTGATATTGATTTTTTGTCAAGCGGAAGAATACCCTTGTTTTTGAGTAACACCATGGACTTCACTGCACACTGGTAGGATACAGCTTTATGCTCAGGGCAAGAAACAACGCTGTATGGTATGTTGTCATATTCCGTTGACTTGTCAAACATACCAAGTCTTATGCGAGTTCTCATAAGAGCAACACAGGAAGCCCGGATTTCATCTTCTGTCACAAGCCCCTTGTCAAGAGCAGAAAGCAGGTGTACATACGTACAACCGCAGTTCACATTACAACCTGCCTTAAGTGCCATTGCGGCCGACTCTACAGGAGAAGACGTCACCAAATGGTGTTCGTGGAAATCCCTTATTGCCCAGCAATCAGAAACAAAATAGCCATCAAAACCCCATTTGTCGAGCTTGCCCATTAGAAACTCACTAGCACATGACGGCTCGCCATTCACACGGTTATAAGCACCCATTACACCCTCGACCTTTGCTTTTTTCACAAGCTCCTCAAAGGCGTAAAGATAGGTCTCTTCAAGGTCTTTCCAACTAACCTCTGCATTAAATTCATGGCGAACAGCCTCAGGTCCGCTATGTACTGCAAAATGCTTTGCACAAGCGGCAGTTTTCAGTACCTTGCCACTGCCCTGCAAGCCTTTTACATATGCCTTGCCGCACTCTGCGGTAAGATAAGGGTCTTCACCGTAAGTCTCATGACCTCTGCCCCAGCGTGGATCTCTGAAAATATTTATATTAGGTGCCCAAAGGGTAAGACCTTTGTATATATCCCTGTCATCACGCTTTGAATACTCATTATACTTGGCACGAGCTTCTGTGGAGGTTATATCTGCCATTTTGAACACAAGGTCGGTGTCAAACATAGCCGCAAGACCTATTGCCTGTGGAAACATGGTGGCAACACCGCTTCGTGCAAGCCCATGGATACCCTCATTCCACCAGTTATAGGCAGGAATGCCAAGCCGCTCAACAGCAGGAGCGTCATATCTAAGCTGTGAAGCCGCCTCCTCTACGGTCATTTCATTTACAAGTGCTTCAGCTCTTTCCTGAGCTGAAAGGCTTTCATTGAGATAATTTTTCATATATCCTCCTTGCACATTATATCAATTATATCATACACGAAAATTATACATCATAGCATGATGTCGTGTCAAGGCGTATAATTATAATAATTAATGTAGAAATTATATCTAAATGCTTTGAGATCAGCTTTGACAAAAATCATAAAAGCACCAAAACAGTAATGTTATAAGTCTTTTATTTGAGAATGCTGAAAATCTTTTGCATTTTCCAGCAATATACAATTATATGAAACAGCGCATATACGCACTTATACATAACTATTTCAAACTATCGTAAAAATATTTGCTTTTTTCTGAAAAAAATACCAATAAAAATATTGACAATCGAATTTTAATAGTGTATAATATTGTTATAAGAAAATATTACGAAAGGTGATAGGTGTTATGAAAAAGATATTTAAGTCAATTTCGGCTTCTGTTACTGCGTTCATCATTGCTTCAACAATGGTTGTAAGCGCATCAGCAGCTTCTTCTGCCGATGTTGTTTCTGCAGCTAAATCAGCAGGTGTTCCTTCTAACCATGTATCAGAGCTTAAGAACTACCTTGATTCTCACGCTTCAAAGTTCAGCTCTGCTGACTATGATTACATGGTAAAGGCTCTCTCTGATTGTGGTGCTACATATGTTCAGCCTGTTGCTGACAAGCTTTTTGGTGCAGGAACAGATCTTGCTTCACTAACAAACGATCAGCTTAGACAGGTGTTTAAGGAAATGGGCGAGGATAGCAGAAAGGCTATTGCTGATGCTTGCGTAGCTACAGGTAAACACTTTGGTGTTACTATCAAGGTAGACGAGCTTACAAGCAAGGATTGGAACGTTCAAGTCGTTGATTCAGATGGCAATACAAACATTGGAACAAACACAGGTAACGGTTCACTTAATACTGGTGCAAACAGCATGACAGCTGTTCAGGTTGTTGCGGTTCTTACACTTGCTCTTAGTGCATTTGGTATTACAGTAGCTGTTAAGAAGAACAAAGAGTGCTAAGATATGGTCAGGAAAGAGGTTAAAGCTTCCTCGTCTGACGCAAACAAACTGAAAAAAAATAAGAGGACGTCAGTGGCTGTAATGGTCTTGACGCCTCTTTTAGTTTTGGCTCTTTGTTTGTCTATCATGACGCTGGTAAGTTATAAAAAATTCATAGAGCTACAAGGATATGCAGCAATAGCGTTCAATGAGAACGCTCATTTGAAAAACCCATCAGAGGATAATAAATACAGAAATGCAGACGCACTGCCTATGAAGGGATTAACAAAAGTCACAGTGCCAGATTCTGATAAAAAGACGGAACAGCATGAGATAATCTATCCGTATTACGGCGACAAATATGCCGAGCTGACCGTAAAGAATGATAAGGCAGGCATTGACAAAGAGCCTGTTTACTGGGGAGACTCTGATGATCTTCTAGCAAAAGGTGTTGTGCAATCTAACTATTCTGCATATATAGGTGCTACAGGCAGAGTTGTCCTTGCGGCACATAACCACACTTATTTCAGATATTTACCTAATATTCTAGTGGGTGATCAGGTGATATTAAAAACGGATTATGGCAAATTTACTTATGAGGTCACAGAAACTAAGGTACTTCCAGACACAGATACCTCCCTTTTGTATTATGACGTGACCGCAGATCCACCTGTAGATGATCTGATACTCTACACTTGCTGGAACAATGGCTATATGGGTCTTTCAGATCAGAGGCTTTATGTTATCTGCAAAGTCGTAAGCAAAGAATATAAGAATTAGGAGGGTAAGATCTGTGAAAAACAAAAAACTATACAACTACCTGCCTAATCTAATAATCTCGCTGTTTTTGGCATTTATATTCCTTGCGCTGTCACTTCTGTTTGCGGCAGACAATATTTTCTTTGAACCGACAACCTATACGGACAGTATGCACAAGATAAAAATCGAGGACACGGCTTTCCAGGAGATACAGACATATTGTGAACAACAATATGCCTACACTGGTGTTGAAGCTGATACCCTGAAGAAGTCGATTAACAAAACTGATGTATCAAACGCTATTTATAGCTATGTTGAAGATACTTTCAGTTATATTCTTGGCAAAAAGAGCGAACTTCCTGAGTTTAAGGCAGACTTTACGCTTCTTGAAAAGAATATCTCAGACGATTATACAAAATGGGCTAAAAAAGAAGGCGTTGAATATACTCAGGAACTTGAAGACATAAAGCAGAAGACAATAAAAAATGTGGAACAGGCAATTGAATCCGACCTTGACGTTATGCTTTTGAGCCATATAAATAAACCTAATGGCATTTCCACAAAGCTTAAAGATCTGCTTGTGCTTGCGAGAAAAATAAGGATAGCTCTTATTGCAACGGCTGTTATATTTATAGGCGTTATGGCAGCAGTAAACAGAAAGCATATAGGCGGTTTGCTTTATTGGGTAGGCACTTCACTTTTCTGTTCCTCAATGCTCATTCTTGTTCCGTGTGCTATCCTAAAGGGTACAAAATATTATGACGGACTTGCGATACATAATGACACTGTGTATAATGCACTCACAAGATCCATGTATGGCTTAACTGACAGCCTTATTAAATTATCGACAGTTACTCTCATAGTGGCAGTTCTTTTTATGGCACTTTTTGCATTGATAATCAATCTGACAAAGTTCAAAAAGAAAGAAAAATGCTAAATTTATCAGACCCCTGTTTTAAATAGGGGTCTGTTTTTTTTAGATGAAACAATTCCATTTAATAGTCGTCAATAGTTTAAAAAAATGATTAAAACGTTGTAATAATATTACGATATATGCAGTTTGTTGATATAGGTATATAAAAGAAGATGGAAAAGATTTTTGGCAAGGCAACTTATTATAATGATAGTTATGTATTAAAGAAGTCATGATGGACGTTAAAAAGCCGCAGAAAAGTATATAGTTGTCCCCTCCAAAGTAAATGCTTTGGAGAGGATTCTTTTAAAACCAATATAATTAAATATGCTTTTCAAACATGACTTTGCATAATTCAGTTTCATCATCACAAACATCTTGTGTTTTGCTAACTTCAACAAAACCACATTTTTTATATAACCCTATAGCAGATAAATTATCAGCAGTGGTCTGCACTCGAACAAATCTTTTACCTTTGTCATGCAAAAAGCTATTAGCAAACTCGACCGCAAATGTTCCAACGCCATAATACTGATATTTTGGCTCAACGGCAAGCATTGAAATATAACCAACTTCAGCGTTTTCTAGTCCGTTGATTTTCAGCCAGGCAACAGGCATAAGTCCTCGACATATCAGAAAAATTTCCTCATCTGTATCATTATTCAAAATCGACTTACACCACTCGTCATAGGATATTTTATCACCGTGTAAAGCCTTCAAATTTCTGTTGTAAAGATTGGCTACTATCTTTACATCAAGTTTTTCTCGTACAGTCACAGCGTTGTAAATTTGTCCAAACTGCTTTTCAAACATCAGGTCACCATTATTTATCAGATCATTAAACGTCTGATATGGTTTTTCAGTAAAGCCAAGCTTTTTCTGCAACTCAAGTGACGATGTGTTTTGTGGATCAACATAAGTTCGTACAGTTTTACAGCCCTTGTCTTTCAGTACATCAAAGGCTGTTGTAATCATTTTCTCCGCAATATGCTTGCGACGGTGGTTTTCCACAACAAACAGATCACCATAATACCAAAGTGTAGGGTCATCAATATTTTGTATACAACATAGCCGTCCCACAATATCGTCTGAACTGCTTTGTGCTATCACAATAAAGTAATCCGTTTCTGACTTAAACCAAAAAAGCGTACTTCTCAACTCTGCAACATCACGTTGTCCCCAAAGTGCTTTGGAAATTTGCAAAGCAAGCTTATCTGACAAGTATTCGCTTATTCTTATGGTTATGATCTCAATATTTTTTGTATCCATAAAATCCTCATTTCATAAATAAAAAAGTGTTCCCGAAAAATCGAAAACACTTAAATTCATTATTCACAAAAGAAGTTAGAACACAAAGCAATGTGAATGATAGATATTTTCGACTTCTCTGTTACGAATATTCATATCATTCACCTGCCTTTCAACTCTGTGCTACTGGAACAAAAAAGATGACATTAAATTCACCTGATTTTGCGGCTTATGAGATATCTTTTAAAATCACATAACCTGTCATTAAATTTATTATATCATATGCATCAAAAAATGTCAAGAGATTTTTTAATATGTACGGGGCTGTACTCGATTATACAACCCATATCTAAAAGAATTATCTCATATCGCTTGGTATAAAATTTAATAATGCTCCCGCTGCCTGTTCCAGCAAATATTCATATAATTCTTCTGAGCTCGTTATGAGGTAAATCTCAATAACACCGTTTCGCTGCGGAATGCCAAAGAATAATTCGCCGTTCTCATCGCGCTTATAAATAAAATCACGGATAATACCGTAGCGATCGAGCATAACCGTTTCAAGCATTTTCAGCAAATCATTCTGCAAATTACCGCCGTGTATGAACTCATTTGTTTCTTCTAAAGATAAATTATTAACCTCGCAGAATTGCCTGCATTTGCAAATACCGAAATCCAAAGCATTAACTATTGTCATAAAAGTCTTTTTTGTGATCATCATTTACTTCCACGTTAATTTTTATTAAACTCGTCAATCATCCTGCAATACTCTTTTTCCTCGCAGTCGATATAATCCATAGCAAACTGCTCCGCTTCTTCAAGACTGTCTTTCAGCAGTTCAAAATCAACTGCCACTGAAAAAACATCGATTTCGAGTTTTTCGGATTCATCCGCAAAAACTTCAATAGTGAAGCCCTCACAGCGAATATCATTTCCGTCCTTGTCCTCCCGATGCAGATCAGTATCGGGAGTAATCTTCACATAAAATCCTTTGTATTTCATTCAACCACTCTCCTTAAAACCTCATCTGAAATTCGTCATCTTCTTCAAGTTCTTCTTGAAATTCATCAAAATGCTGCCCGTAAACCGACCTTTCAAGTGCCGCTCTTAGATAGCTAGTATCCATACCGTTTGCCTCATATCCCTGCTTTATAACGTTGTAATAATAGCTCATAGGCGGCGAAATGTGACCGCCATTCATCAGATATGCCATGCACTCTTTCTTTTCGCCATTAACATCAATCTCAAAAAGTTCCTTGCGGTAATAGTTCGGAAAGCCCTCATATTTGTCAAGACTGTGCTCATCTCGACCGTCTATCTCCCAGATTAGAACAGGAACTTCTGCATTTTCTTTTGGCACAATAGTAGCAACGCCTCTGAACTCCAGCTCATAGCCTTTCAGCATTTCTTTGCCGATGACCTTTGAATTCGGGCAGCGGTTTGCCATTTGCTCAAGATTGATGTTGCTGCCATAGGCGATATATAATCTTCTGTATTCCATAAAAATCTCCTTTTCAAATTTACATACTCATTTCAAGTTCTTCAATGCCGTTACATTCGTTTTCTAACGGCTCGTTGTTTTCATCGGGTATACACTCGGTTTCATCATCGGAATGGTACACAGGCTCGTTACGCTGCTCACGGGCGGCTTGTTTCTCAAGCTCTCGCTTTTCTTTAATTCTTGCCCTTGCAGCTATGCCGTCCTCCGGGTGTCGCCAAGCTATGTCACCCTCAAGATGTTTCAGCAGATGTGTTCTGCAATTCTTGAATTCATCTCCTATCAGTCCAAGATTTAAAAGCCAGACCCTAAAGCTGTACCGCATATTATCACTTTGAGAAACGTGAGGAGAGCAATATTTCTTGGTCATAGCCGCATTACTTATGGCTAATGCAAGCACTATCTGACTTCTTACCTCACCTGCGTGAAGTGAACCATTATACGCACGGATCTCGTAATGCCCGTGCTGAAAAAAGCTGTGCAGATTGCAGATCACATATCGGCTGTTTGAATAATGCTGAAACTGCTCGCTCATCCTTCCACGATACCAAAGCTTTTTTATCTCCTCCATATCTTTGGGTTTCTTGCGGTTTATGTTCTCTATGAACTGCTTGTCCATCTTGTGGCAGTAGGATTTACGGGCAGATGATACCTGCAAAGCGTCCCACAGAAAGTTCTCCTTGCTTGCGAAGATGTTTACAAGATTTCGTATCTGCTGCGGTGTATAATCTTCGGCTGAAATGTGAATATGAGTGCCTGCACAATATCTAGGACCTGTTACCCCACCTGCACGGCATAACGCTCTCACAACCTCCTGCAAAAGCGGTATGTCTTCATATTTCAGCACAGGAGAATTCATTTCCACGCTGTAAGATTTAGACGCTCTGTCTCCGCTTGCGTTATAGCAGTTGATACTTCCGTCATAAACTATCGCCCACTTTCTGTTCTTGGCGTCTGTTACAACGTATTTATCATAGCTGCCGCCCTCGTGTTCAACACTTCCGTCAAGGATATTTGCCATAGCCTTTGCCGCCTGACTTCGTGTAAGTCCTGTCATTTCTATCTCTATACCGAATTTTCTTGTTTTTATGCCTTCAAAGTTTTTGGACAATGCTGCACCTCCCAACAAAAAACAGCCTGTGGATATTCCGCAAGCCGTTCTCTAATATTACTCTATTTCCGTTCTGACCTCATACCCACCTTTAAAGATCACCAGTATCTCCGTCTTGCTCAGAACCTTCACACATTCTATCAGCTTTCTGATAAGCACATTATCGAACGTTTCCAGCTCGAATTTCTCATGCTCTATCATATCTATTATCTTATCAAGCTTGGCTTGAGTTTCGGCGGAAGTTTGATTTTTTGATTTCAGCATTGCAAGTCTTTCACTCAGGCTTTGCTCTTCCTCATACAGCTTTTCAAACTCGCTGTCCAGCTTGTCCTCATCACAGCCGCCTGTTGCTATCAGTCCAACTAATTCGTTTCTTGCTCGGTCGATTTCTTTAAGTCTGTTTTCGGCAGCGATAATTTCTTCCTGCCCCTGACATTCAAGAACCGTTCCAATGTTTGCTTTGAGAATTCTTGCAATATCGTTACGGCATGAGTAGTAATTATTAATCGCTTTTATGATTCCTTGATGCAGATTTTCTTCCTTTATCGTAGGAGAATCTGGGCAATACTTTTTACCGTGTTCCAGACGGCTGATGCACCGCCAGACAATTTGCTTTTTTCCACGAGCCGCCCAAGTAGTTCTGCGATAAGGCGTACCGCAGTGACCGCAGATAAGCAATTCGGTAAGTGCGTATTTGCTTGAATACTTTCCCTGTTCAGTTGTAGTTTTATCTGAAACTTTTCGTTTACTGGAACGCCTTGCAAGCTCCTGCTGAACTCTATTGTATGTGTCACGGTCGATTATGGGTTCATGATGATCTGTCACAAGATACATCGGGCGTTCGCCGTGGTTTTTAACTATCTTGTGAGTGATACAATCTGAGGTAAAAGTCTTTTGCAGAAGTGCGTCGCCTGCATACTTTTCGTTTTTCAAAATGCTGCGGATAAGTGATTCGTTCCATACTTTCTTTCCCTGTGAAGTCAAAATGCCTTTGTTCTCGAGGAGCTTTTTTATCCTGCTCATGCTGTATCCGTCGAGAAACAGCGTATATATCAGCCTTACTGTTTCAGCCTCTTCGGGTACTATCTCCGGTTTTCCGTCTGCTCCTTTTTTATACCCAAGCAGATATTTATACTGAAACTGCACCTTGCCCTCACGGTAGGCTTTTTCTTTGCCCCAGCTTACGTTTTTGCTTATGGATTCCGATTCTGCCTGTGCAAAACTTCCATACAGAGCTATCATAAATTCCGATGTCATAGTTAAGGTGTTTATGTTCTCTTTTTCAAAGATAACGCCGATTCCTAAGTCTTTAAGCTGTCTTACATATTCAAGGCAATCGACGGTATTTCGGGCAAATCTTGATATTGACTTGGTGATCACAAGATCTATCTTTTTGTTCCTGCACATTCTTATCATGCGGTTAAATTCTGTACGCTTTTTTGTCTGAGTTCCGCTTATGCCTTCGTCGGCGAAAATTCCTGCGAGCATCCATTCCTTTTTACGGTTTATGAGGTCTGTGTAGTATGCAATCTGGACCTGATAGCTGTTCTGCTGCTCTTCTTGTTCGGTGGATACTCGGCAGTATGCAGCTACTCTCAGTTGATGATATTTATCCCTGTTTTCTGCTGTCTGCACTTTCGCAGGAATTATCGTTACATTGGGTGCTGTGGACATTGTTTTCACTCCTTGACGTTTTGACTTTTTCCGTAATATTCTTGATCCTTACTCCGTTGATAAGCTCTACCTCTATGGTACAAAAATGGCTTATCCAGATTCGTGAAACACACGCTTTGAATAAGCCGATATCTAAGCTGTTTAATTGTTCATGACCTTGAAGTAATTCTTTTAGTTTCTCTGTTTTCTGCGGACTGTCATTGTAAGTGCAGCAGTCGTATTTCATTTCGGCAAGCTTGAAGATCTCTGCTTTAACTTTGTCAAAATCCACTTGCGGAGAATCTGTCATCTGATTGATCTCATTCTGTTTTCGTATCACATCGGCAGTAGGTGAATATGTGCTTATCTCGCCGCCGGATTCCAACAAACTCGGATTAGCTATTGCCGAGTTCAGAACAGTCAGAACTGCCCCTATTATCATTTGGTCTGTAAGACGATATTCAAGCTTGTAACAATCGAGATTTCTGCAATCCCAATGCTCATACTTTGAATTGCCGCCTATCCGTGAAAGTCTGTGACCGCATTCGGAGCAGTATGTACGTTTTCTGATTTCCTGTAAATCATCGGGTATCAGATCAAGTGTTGTTGCTTTCTTTACTCGCTTTTCGTTTGCTCTCTTGAAAATATCATCGGTGATCAACTGCGGGTATGTATCATTACCTAAATACTTATCATTTTCAATGATCCGCTTGACCATATTTTTGTTCCACTTATCCGAAACAGCATTGTAGCGAATTTTCTCTGTTTGCATAAGCTTTGCGATCTCAGACAAACTTCTGCCTTTCAGATACTCGTCAAATATTGTAACAACGGCGTATACTTCTTTTGGCTCGGTTGTTATCTCACCGTTTTTCATACAGTATCCGAACGGTATCGTTCTGTTTTTAGCCATGATCTTGCCTCCTTTCGACCTACAACAATACCACATTTTCTTCTCAAAAGCTATTACCAACAGCAACAAAAAACTGCCTTGCGATTTGACTTGCAAGGCAGTTTGGCTATTTGTTTTCTAATTTTTTAACTGTTTTATTATCAACTAGCGACATCATTTGTGATATTGCAGTATGGTTTAGTTTTTCAAGGCGTTCTTTTTGTGAAAACCCTTGTTTTATATATTCGGCATTTAAACTCTCAAGGTTAGTAAGAACTACAAGCTGATGAATTGTTGCATGATCTCGTATATTTCCCTTTAAAGTGGGGTTTTGCTTTTTCCATTCAGATGCAGTCATACCGAACAATGCGACATTTAAAACGTCAGCTTCAGATGCGTAAGTAAAACGTTGCTGATGCTCTGTTATGCACTTTGGAATTATATTTTCTTTGATCGCATCCGTATGGATCTTATAGTTGATTTTGGTTAAGGTCCTTTTAAGATTCCAATCAAGTGAAAGTCTGTTATTTTCATCTGCTTTCAATCTCTGATAGTCTTTGATTATATACAATTTGAATTCGGCAGAAACCCATGAAGCAAATTCAAAAGCTATATCCTTATATGCAAAAGTACCTCCATAACGTCCGGGTTTAGAAATTATTCCGATCGCTCCGGTGGATTCTATCCACTTTTTAGGCGACATTGTAAACGCATTTGCACCTGCCTGATTTTTAAACCCCTCGAATTCGATGGGTTTAAAAGCGGGATTGTATAATGTTTCCCACAATCCAAGAAATTCTATGGTGTCTTTATTCCTCATCCAGTTGGCTATGACAGCTGTTGGCTCATCACTTTTATATCGTGCAATATCAGTGAGCGAGATATAATCGTTATCCGTTCCATCAGAAATAACAGATATTTCGTTTCCGTTTGCAATTATTTTTTCTTTGAACTGCGGCATATTTTTCGCCCTCCCTCTTTGTGTTTTTATTATATCACTTTTTCAGAGAAACTTCAACAATATTCTCCCAATTGCAATCCGCCTATCAAATGAAATTCCAGCTCATTCTGACTTTTAACCACGATCTTCTCAACCATACTCTCAAACGCCGTTTCTTCAAACTCTGTCATAGGACTATCTCTTTTTTCAAAGAAGTCGATCAGCATATCTATCTGGTCAAGAGTTTCGTCCTCATCATCGAAACGTGTAAGCTTTTTCAGTTCTGCTTGCAGTTTATTGATCTTTGCCGTAAGTGCAGTAGTCTGCTCAATGTATTTAGCCTCGTCAAGAAATCCCTTTGTATTAAGCCTTGCGAGGATATGAGTTTGTTCACGAAACTTAGCGATTTCCTTGTGTATGTCCATTACTTGTGTTTTACCGGTGAATTCTTTCAGTTTCAAATCCTGCAATGATGTTTGAAGCGGTTTAAGGATAGTTTTGTAATTGCAGAAAAGCTTGTTGCATAGTCCTATAAATATACTATAGATCAAGTCCTGTGGAATTGCCTTTAATTCGCAATCTGCTGCATTTATATTATGTTTAGAGCAAGTCCAGCATACCGTGTTATTTATTTTCTTTCGTCTAAAGGAACTACCGCAATTTCCACACTTGATTTTTCCACTCAATGGGTATTTAGCTGTTTCGCGGCAGCCCATCGATTTGCGAATTGATATAAGGTGCTGAGCTTTTTCAAATATATCCTCGGATATTATTACCGGCATCGTTTCCTGTACAAGATACTGATCAAACTCACCCTTGTTTTCCTTTTGCTTAAACGGGAAGTTGTCAGTGGTGTAAAACTTTCGAAATACAGACCTGCCGGTATACTTTTCATTCATAAGAATATATCTTATGGTATTTTTACACCATATAAAGCCCTTGCTGCCTTTATCAATGTGTTTTTTGTTAAGTTCCTTCGCAATAGTTTCCATACCTATACCATTTATATACTGCGTGAAAATATCTCGTACAATTTTCGCTTCATTTTCAATAGTGACTATATCTTGCTTCCTTCTCATATACCCATACGGCAAAGAGGGCGGATTAAAAGTACCGTTCTCCATTCGCTTTTGAACAGACCACCGCATATTCTGTGAAATCGAAGTGGACTCCTCCTGTGCCAGACCGCCCATAATGGTGATCATCATTTCATCGGTCAGCTTTGCGGTATCAATATTTTCTTTCTCAAAAAGTATCGTTATGCCAAGACTTTTCAGTTCACGGACGTTTTTCAGACAATCTCTTGTGTTCCGGGAAAATCGGCTGATAGACTTAGTGTAAATCCTATCAATTTTACCCCTACGACAGTCCTTTATCATTCGCTGAAACTCGTCACGCTTGTCCTCACGAGTGCCTGTTATCCCCTCATCGGCATATATGTCCACAAGCTGTTCTCTGTCAGACTTTTCAAAAGCTTTTTCATAGTATCTTGTCTGTGCCATAAATGAGTTGAGCTGATCTTCGGAATCGCTTGATACTCGGCAATATGCAGCACAACGGATCTTTGTGTTTTGTTCTGCTGCTATGGTCGGCTGTATCACAGTTACAGTTGGCATATTCTCACCTCCGTTTTACCAACAATGATACCACAAATCTTTATGGAATGGTATCACTATACTTGATAAAATTACTTATCCGAATCTGTGCAGTTTTCACGTTTGTCGGCTTGTCCTGCTGCTGTGCAGAGAGCCATTGTAAATACTCCAATAATTCCGCCGATAAATATTCTGATAATAAATCCTAACATCTCAATTTCTCCTTAAGCTGCGTCTTTTGATGACGCAAATTCTTTGTATATATCTTCTGTATTTCTGTTGATGTAATTCTGCTTTTCGCTTTCTTTAAGAAGTTTATCAAGCTTATCTGCGAATATCCTTGCCATAAAGTCGTTATACTCTGCCTGTCCGAACTTAGTCATCAAAATCCACTCCTATGCTTATTTTCATCGCTTTTTCTACTTTTTCCATAAGTTCAAGATCAACCGAACCCACATAATTTTTCAGACGATATCTGTCTATGGTCCGTATCTGCTCTGCAAGAACGATCGAATCTTTGGGCAATGCTTTTGAACCCTTGATATGGATATGCGTGGGAAGATGATTCTTTTTGGCTGTGGACATCGGAAGAACCACGAGGGTGGGGCTGTACTTGTTTCCCACATTATTCTGCACTATCAGCACAGGCCGTATACCTCCTTGTTCCGAACCGACAACGGGATCAAGGTCTGCGTAAAAGATATCACCTCGTTTGATCAGCATTTTCCTTCACCTTTTTCTTTAGAGTTTCAAAAACTTTCTTATTCCTTATACAGCTATGAAACGGACAGAACAGCACATTTGTATCTCTGACATACCACACGCAGCCGCAGCATGGATGCTTGTCCGATAATCTGATTGTCGGAGTAGGAATATTGACTCCAAATTTATCACATTCAGATCGGAAATCCGATTTTTCAGGCTTATCTTTTTCGCTCATATATCAGCCTCCTGACCTTTGTTAATTTATATGTAACAGGCGGTCTGCAAAAGTATGCAAACCGCCTTATATTCGTTTTGCCTTCGTCCGATTCATTTTGTTTCGGACGTTTTCCGTGATATTTATCCTCGATATCCGTCACGGCGGAACTCTGCAAGCGACCGACAGCTTATCGGTCTCATGGGCGTCTCACCCGCTCTATTAGCCCTCACTGGGAAGTATCATTATCCTCACGCGTTTCATCGCCTTTTCGGAAAGCCGTTCCGAATTTTAAAACATCATATTTATCGCTCATCCTTTCGGAGTCTTGGCGTATGGTTTCTTTGGCTGCCGAGATTTCATACCGGCCGTGTGATTAACATACTTACAGAGTTGATATTCTATTGTCAAGTTACTTGGAGCTTTTATTCTCCTTACACTAGTATAGGGGTAGAAGTCGGATATTTAACAACCGTTTTTTATTGCAATTTTAAAAGTTTGTTAAGTTTGCATAAAATCCTACGTTTCTTTTTGTTAATGTTTTGCTGAGTGTTATGTAGAAAACAAGCCACCTCGTTTTCCGTTTTATTTTCAAAATATATTGCAAAGATCAACCTTCGTTCATCATCAGAAAGTTCATTCAGACAACTATACAGCTTTTCGCATTTAATATTTTGTATCACTCTTCTTTCGACGTCGTCATTTTCTGTTCGGAACTCCTGAAAGTTTTCAAGTTCTCCGTTAATGTTTCCTTTCAACGCAGAGAACTGGATCTCGTGCTTATAGAACGATTTATTGTTGTCATCTATATTCCATTGGGTTCTATTGTAATATGTGCGGATCTTTTCGCTTACTTCAATTTCAACGTATCTTTTGGTTATAGTGTCATAAACACTCACTATGTTTTTGCTCATTTTTTATTCCTCCGTTTTGATTTTTTTGTTCTGAATCAAAACGGAGGCTATGGATATTTGGCTATGTATTGCTGCCAGTATTTAAAAATGGGCATAAAAAACTCCATTTCTGCTCTTAAAGCAAAAATGGAGTTAACAAAAAAAATAGAAACCGACATTAGCTTTAAAAGCTACTTGTCAGGCTTCTACTCCGATTTTAAACAAACGTGTGATGCTTGTACTAAGTAATTAATATTATTTAATGGTTCTAACGTTATTGTTTCTCGGCATTTCCAACACTTGATCATAACTGCAAAGTTTGTACCGAAATAACTATTCTCGTCTTTTCCTGGTATTACATCAAAAAGTCTGCCACCACATATTGGGCAGCGTATATGATGTATATTATCTATTGTCAATCTATCAATCCTCCGACGTTTAGCTGGTAAGCTAAACTGATGCTAAATAAATTTGCGGCATAAACCGCAAATTTATTTGTTCATTTTTGAAGTTGGTCTATGAAATCAAGCCAATCTTTTTCTGTTGCACTATTCTCCTGTGCTTTACGAATCGCTTTTGTTACAATATTATTGCTCTTTAGATATGTAATAATGTCCGGACTAATTGTATCATTTGAGGCTGCATAGAGATCATATATTTTATGTGTTTCCGCTTCGTCCAAGTGCAATTTATTAATCATTCGGTCAAGCACTTCAATAGTCGGATTACTTCTTGCTCCGCTTTCAAGTTGACTGAGATATGCTGTAGATATCCCAATCTGTCTTGCGAGTTCTTGCTTGGTCATAGAGTGTTGTATTCGTTTCTCGGATATGAACTGACCGAATCTGAGTTTGTCAGTCATGTTTTGTGTTCTTTACTGAACTACGATTTTAAAAACAGAAACACCTGCAAAATCGTACAATTCAGTATATTGATCAAAATCTTTTGATTCTATTCTTTTTAAATATCCAACTGACATATCGGACGTCTTCTTAATACCGAAGAGAGACATAACTCTTCTTAAATACTTTGGTGGTATATTTTTTTCTTCTGTCCTGAGAATGTAATATACACCTGGCTGCAAATCATTAAATTCTAAATAATAATTATTAGGTAAGTGATTATTACGCCTGTGCATTATCTGTTTCTGTACGCTGATTTCCTTATGTGTCTTATCACCATAATACTTTTTTATGAACCTATCCCATATTGATATGTATTTATCTATGTCGATTTCATATTCGTAATGTTCCATATCAGAAATATTAGGCTTGTGACACGAAAAGGCTATAGAATAATAATCAAGATCATCGGAACGAGTTTCATCAAAAACGGTGGGTAGTCCTTCACTCTTAAAAAACTCGGATTTCTGTCTACTAAAGGCTCTTTTCTCGCTCAAGGACATATCTCTCAAAAATGAATAGGAATTAAAATAAGCTATATCGAGCAAAATATCAATGATTGTTAATTCTCTGATCATCTTGTCAAATAGAATAGTAACATCAAAATGTTTGGTATTATTGTAATCGCTTGTTCTTTCTATTAATGCCCTTCCTGCCGCTTGAAAACAATCAACATTATGACTGATGTTAGTAAAATGATCCATCATACTATCTACGGTCAGAAGTATATTTTCATCGTTAAACTCTACTTTATCCCTGACAACTATCCGCGTTCCATTTGTTATATAATTAAAGCAGTTAACGGTCATATATGGAATATTTCTATCGACTTTTAAATTTAGATTCTGGATTGTCAGATTTAAGGTGTTTTGTATTTTAGAAATACTATCATAAAATTCTTGTCCTAAATCCGATTTTTCTTTATTCCATAAAATGCAACGTGTTAAGGTGTCGTCACTATATTCTTTCAAATAGATTTTTTGATATTTGACATATGGCAAATTATTCATTATCTCATATCCTTTCATATTTATTAAACAATCCTTGTAATGATGTCATCATAAATTATTCTTCTAACGTCTAGTCCATATTTCTCGCCAAGGAGCTTAATAATTGTTGCATTAGCATCATCCGTATTTGCTCCAAAGACTATACCTTCTATTGCTTTTCTAATATCCTTTAGTTTTACTGTTCCTTCTCCTGTATTATTAGTAAGAATGATTCTAAACTCGTTTTCGCTGCTCCAATCAGATAGTTTACTAAATAAGTCATACCTTAGATATTGACACTCTTCGTTCAACATAGTTTTAATTGCATCATCATATTGCGTAGTTATAAGGTTATATATATAATCGAATTCTTCTACTGGCATTAAATAAGGTCTATACAATGGGTGATATTCAACATTTGCTGACATATAGGAATGATTTAAACGCTTGACCTTGTTTATTATTTCGTCTTTGTTAAAAATAAAGCAGACTCCTTTGTTATTTGACGCATACTGAGCCCACATTCTCGGCAAAGAAAAACCGCGTCCTATAACGTTGATAGCACTATAATCATGTGGCATCGACGCTTGAAGTCTGTTATAAGCTTCTTTTTGTTCATCACTGAATTCTAAATCTCTGGAAAAACACAGTAATTTTATTTTTTCCCTGGATTTGTCCATGAATTTTCGTACTTCTTTTATTTTAGCAATTATCGTTTGGTACGCATCCGTTCCATTGTGTGGTTTCTTTACGTCATTAAAAGAGATCTTTACTTTTTGTTCAAAAATGTCATTTGTCGAAGTAAGCTCAGAGAACCACAGTTCATTCGAACAAAGAATGCTATATGCTTTTTCCATTGTAGTATAATGATATAGATACTGATCCTGATTCTGATCCTGATCCTGATCCTGATTTTTCTTAATTTCATTGACTGGTCTCCATGCTCTAATAGCCATCGCATCTCCTCCTAGTAAATAAACAATCAATCAATTAACTTATATATATTATATGCTCTCTTGTATGAATGTCAACAAAAATGGCATAAGGTGAAGATGTTTAGCACGAAATTTAAAGAACAGAAAACTAATATAATATGCTTGACCTTGTTGTTTTATTATGGTAAAATAAAAAAAGAACCCTGATAAAAATTCAGAGTTCTAAATTAAATTATTTTTTTGACTTTCCTATAACTTCTATAAAATATGCTAAATGCTCACGTTCGGCATCATTCATTTTTGTCATTATTTCGACGGCATCACCTATAGTCATTTTATTTGTAAGCTTTAGGGCATATGTGTCATTAAGATTTGTCTTGCTTGCACATCTACCTAGGATATAATCTGTAGTAACATCATAGAACTCAGCTAGACGAAAAATAATTTCGGTTGGTGGAACGGTTATTCCTTTCTCATAGTGTGAAATCGTGCTGGATGAGAGGTGCAGATGATGTGCAATATCTGCCTGAGTCAAAAAATTGACTTCTCGAAGATTAATTAATGTTTTAGCGATCATTTGCTTTTGATTTTCGCTAAACACATCTAAAGTTTTGTTTGGCTTTTTCATGATTGAAAGCACCTCCTAATAATCTTCCTCTTACAAGTATAGTATAAATATATTAACACGTCATATTTTTGTATTATTTATAATAATTTGTCGCGTTGTGACGCAAATTTGTATTTGCAATACAATCGTTTTGAACCTGGATAAAAATAAGAAGGAGACATTTGTATGATAAGAATAGCAATTTGTGATGATAATAAAGCTTTTATTAATTATATGACAAAAGTAGTCAAACGAGAGTTTGCAACCCATACAACGGTAAAATTTGAAATTGAAAGTTACACCTCAAGTGAATTGTTTTTTTATCATCATAGTATAAAACCATTTGATATTGTATTTTTAGATATTGATATGCCGGAATTGGACGGATTCCAGCTTGCATCAGAGCTTTCCAATTCAAATAATTGCTATATTATTTTTGTTACAAGCCATCCCGACTTGGTTTATGATAGTCTTTATTTTCGACCATTGAATTTTATACCCAAAAGCAATGATTATTTTTTTGTGGAAAAGCTTCATAACGTGGTAAATCAACTTTTTAATGAAATGAAACAAAATACAACTATTGTTCTTGAAAACAAAGAGATCGGCAGAGTTGCACTCATGATAAAGGATATTTACTATATTCAAAGCTGTAAGCATTACATATTATACTATTCCGAGGGGAGAGACCCAATAAAGATCAGAGGTAATTTGAGTGAAGCGGAGGAGTATTTTTCATCGTTTGATTTTGTAAAAATACATAAAAGTTATATTGTTAATTTGCGACACATCTTTAATATTGACAAGAAAATGGACGAGATTATCTTTAAACAAGGTTTCAGGTTAAACATGAGTAAAAACTATAAAAAACAGGTTGATGAAAAACTAACGGAATATTTAAGGAGAACAAAATGAAAAACTTGTTTTGGAACTCTTTTGAGATCGCCGTTAATTTTTATCAGGCATTTGTACAGATCTGGTTTATTTATAGGTTCTTTCAGCCAAGTGCAAAAAAATCAGTCAAAATGATGAGTGGTGTTTTTGGAATAATTCTTGGCACGGCATTAACTTTTTTAAATAGTATAAAGCTATTTGAAGGCTTTTATAGTTATATTTACATAGTAATAGTATTCTTGTACGCTTCTATAGCGTTCAAAGAAAAGATCATAAAAAAAATATTTGTTTCTATTTTTTCTTTTTTGATTGTTCTTATTATTACTGTTGTTGAGCTTAATTTTATTTCGTCTGTTTTTGAAATTTCTGTAGAACAGATGATCACAGATGAAAGTGTGAAACGATTCATATGCGTAATAGTGATACAGATATCCATTTATATCGCACTGCGTCTTACCCTTACTGTGTTCAAATACGCTGATGAATATGCCTTTTCAGATTGGCTTCCTATAATAACTCTATTAATTGCTACATATATTTTATCTTCTTTGCTGCATGTATTGTCTTTGTCAATGAACGAAGAACAAAGGATAATTATTAATTTGGCAAACGTTGTTCTTTTGATACTTAATTTTGTGATGTTCTATGTAATTCACTCGCTATATGAAAAAAACAAGAGAATAAATGAAATGAAAATTATAGAAGTAAAGGAACAATATCTTGAACAGTTTATTGGTAATGCAAATTCACAGTATGAATCTATTAGAAAAATAAGACACGATATAAAGGACAAACTTTCAACCGTATATGGATTGCTGGCAAACGGTCATAATGATGAGGCAATGATATTCATAGAAAAATCAAGCAAAGTCATTGCACAAATCGAAACCTTTGTTCAGACTAATAATGCCGTTGCCAATGCCATAATTAATTCCAAGCTAACAACCGCTTATTCGCTGGGAATTAAAGTATCGTGTATAACTGTAGCGGATTTTAGTGGTATTGATGAAACAGACCTATGTGATCTTCTCAGCAATATTTTAGAAAATGCAATTGCCGCTTGCCAAGAGATCCAAAATAATGGCAAACGTTATATATATCTTCAAATAAGCAGTGAAAATAATATATATACTTTTCTTGTAAAGAATTCCGTTTCACACTCTGTGATGGAGTGCAATCCCCAATTAAAAACCACAAAAGCAGATAAAAACAGTCACGGATTGGGAACATCGATCATACGTGATATAGCTAACAAATACAACGGTCGCTGTGACTTTTATGAAATAGACAATACTTTCTGCTGTTCCGTCATATTAAAAACATAAACAACAAAAAACGGCTCGGGAATATTTCTCGAGCCGTTTTTTTGTGTCGTAAAACTGCATGTTATGCCAAAACGCTTGACATAGATCATCTTATATTATAAAATGCAACAAAGAGGGTGGATAAGATGAATTATTTAGTGTCTAAGATTTTAAAATTTATTACTGAACAGAATGTTATTAGTGATGAGAAGGATGTACAAGAATTCTATAAATATGGAATAGAAATAAGCATTTCATCTTTTCTTAATATTTTTCTAGTAGTAATTTTAGGCTTTCTTATTCATCATGTATTGGAAAGTGTTGTCTTTCTTACGTTGTTCATACTTATCAGGTCTTTTACCGGAGGCTATCATGCGGATACGTATTTCAGGTGTAACTTATTAATGTGTGTAACTTTTATTATGACGGTCTTTGTAAACGTTATAACATCGAATAAACTCACTTTGCCAGTAATAATAGTGTTGATATGTTTTACAGAAGTGACAGTTTTATTTTTAGGTCCTATAGAAAACAAAAATAAACCTATTCAAAAGTCTAAAAGAATAGAGCTTAAAATAAAAGGTTTAATAATAACTTTAGCAATTAATTGTTTTGGAATTATTCTCATTGAAAGTCATATTGGCACAATGATTATTTTTACAAGCTTTTTAATAGCCATACTAATGTTGGCTGCAATAATCAAAGGGAAAAGAGGTGATATATGTGGAAGAGTTTAAAAAGTATCTTGCCAAGGTAATTAAGATGCTTACAAGACATACAGCTATACTTGCTTGCGGAGCTGCTTCATTCTTTGGCGGATATCAGACTAAAGAACCCAAGAATATCTACAAGAGGTAAGCATCAAAAGATTTGCATATGAGACTATTACTGCCTACGGTAGTATTGCTTTATGCAAGAAGAAAATTGATTTCAGTGTTTTGTTAGTATTACAGTACCATAATATTTCATGCAACCAAGTATAGAAATTGTTTCTTACTTTGCTTTAAGTTGATTTTAATAATACAGACTTTAAGCCAGGAATATTCGTCTGTTTTATAATGAACGCAATGAAAAATTCAAGGAGGTTTTTCAATATGAAACTTAAGAAGAGAATTGCAGCTATGAGTGCAGCTGTTGTGATGATGGTGTCAATGTCAGCTATAGGAGCAAGTGCTTACAATACTTCAGACAGCTATAATAAGCTTTACTATGCTGGGAATGAAACGACTACCAATTACTATGTTACCTATAGCAAGGGAACAAATTGTTCTGGCAGTAGTAAATTCCACATTGTAAGCTCAATAGTTTATTCAACATCAAACTCACAGCTTGCAAGTAATTCTCCAAGTGGCGTTACTGCGAACAACGCTTATAGAGATTGCTATGCCAATGTTGGAGCATCTAATGTATATCGTTCATATCATCGATCTATCTTAAGAAAATCTACATCATATTCTGATGGTACCTTAAGCTATTTAGACAAATTTATCTACTATTGATACTCATGAAGGAGATGCAGATATATGAGTGTTTTAAAGATACTTTATCATAATCTGATATCATATAGGTTTATAAGCTTTCTGATAATTATAAACATAATCGTATCAGCATTTGTTATCTGCTTCTCCTATGGCATTTACCAAAACTATAACGTAGTGATAGAAGATGGCGAGAGCGCACAAAGAGAGCTTGTTATATATCCTACCTCATACAGCGGCCCTGAAAAGACCTCTGTCACTACAAAAATGCTTATCGACACATTGAAGTCTCTTTCCGATGATACCTTAGACAATATTAAAACCATCGACTGCGATGCGATCGTGCCGACATCTGCTATTGATAAAAACGTGTTTCATTTTTATTTTACGCTTGATAAAGGAAGGTTTCTGCCTGTCGGAGAGGGTGCCGTCTTTACCGATAGCGAATATGATTCCTTTAGAAAAATAGCTGTGATAAATCCAAAGCTGAGAACAGAGGATGCGGAAAATCTTTCAATCATTGTGGCGGATATAGGCGAAGAATGGTCAGGTAAGAATATAGGTGATTCTGAATACGTTGAGATCGGCGGTGAGCGTTTTGAAATAATAGACGATACATATAAGGACGGAGCAATGACTGCACCAATTACGGCTTTTTATAATGATACTCCGCTAAGGCTCAGAAATAGCAACTGGTGCGTTTTGATCGAGTTTAATACCGACATTTCACGCTCGCAGTATGACGATATCGTGAACGCTGTTAAGACGAATATGGGAAATAATGCGGAGATTCCCGATATGGATATTTCTTCTGCCACCGAGCTTTTTTACTATCGGACTATACTTATTGTCTCTGTGATCATATCTGTACTGGCGTCGCTTAATTTTGCTGTGCTTTACAGATTCATACTGCAAAAGCGTATTAAGACACTGACCATTTTCAGAATTTGCGGCTGCACAAAGGGAAAGGTAGTCAGAATGTATCTGTGCGAATGTATGCTTGTGGGGCTGCCACTTTTCGCTTTGACAGAGCTTGCATTTGCTAAAATAGTATTGCCGCACCTGTCGGATATTTTTGAGTACATCTCCTACGCCTACAGTCCTGTTCTGTATTTAGCGATATTTGGCATTTATGCCGTTTCAAGTTTTATAGTTTTGCTGATAATGATATGCTCATATATTGGGAAGCATTCTATAAGAGAATTGAAAGCAGGTGAAGTGTGATGATACTTAAATCAGCTTTCAGACAGCTAAGAAAAAATCCATTTATGAATACACTTATCGTTATACAGCTTGCTGCGGTATTGACAATGATCTGTATGCTGGTGAGTATGATAGAATCAAGAACTGAATATTACAAACCCTTTGCAGAGGAGTTTTCATCTGAGGGCTATTTATGTAATTTTGACTTGCCTTTGTCGGAGGATTATGTTGTTGATTTGCTCAAAGGTGCAGAATGTGAATTCACATATTCCGCACAGCTTTATGTGAACGGTCAGGATCCTGCCGAAAAAAATATTCCAGATACGATAGTCTACAGCGATAAATGGATAAATGCCTATACTCCGCAAATGCAAAGCGGAGCGTGGCTAAGCGAGATACCTGATAATGGGTATATCCACGCTGTTGTAACTCCCGATAATCCATTTGGACTTACAACAGGAGACATATTTGATATATCCGATATTGACGGAAATACTGAGAAAGCTATGGTTTGCGGTGTCGTGAAAAACAAGCAGTACACTGTGGGGTATCCGGCGTTTTCGCAAACAGACCTGCCGAACCGAAACAATTTCTTTGATATGTATTATACATATAATACTCAGGTCGAAACAGACAGGTGGGGAATATATCTTGTGAAGAATGAACTTGAGTACAGCGAGCTGAAAGGCAGCATAGCCGTTTATGGAATGGGCTTTGTTTTATGCAGCGGTTTAAACTCGGGCGATAAGGCTGAGATCCTCAATGTATTGCAAACCGAGCTTGCACCGATGTATACAAAACCGCTTGAAGAGATTCGTAGCGGCAGCTTTGAGTATATAAAGGAGCAGCTTTATGTGCTTCTGCCAATAGCCTTGTGTATTTTCATACTGACCCTGATAACCACAGTCTCGGTGGTAAGCATATCCGTGAATGGTCAACTGCGAGCTTATGCAGTATTCTATATCTGCGGTGCAAGGTGGAAAGATTGCTTGTTGATCTCTGCAGTCTATTCACTGATCGTTTGTATTTTCTCAGGAGTATTAAGTCTGTGTGCATTAGTTTTTCTCACTCACAAAACACAAACAGTGATACATTTCGGCTTGTATGAAGCAGCGGCAATACATATAATATTGATCATCTTTCTTTGCCTTTCTGCCATTGTTCCGATGACCGCAATGCACAGAAACCAGCCTAAGGACATTTTGAAGAAGGAGTAGCAGATGATAACCATAGATAACATAGTGAAGATATATAATCCAAAGGGATCGAATGAATATGAGGCTCTGCACGGCGTTTCCTGCAATATAGCCGACGGTGAAATGGTAGCGATAATCGGCAAATCGGGTGCAGGAAAATCAACGCTTCTGCATATACTCGCCTGTATAGACAATTATCAGTACGGCGAATATTCGATTGACGGCACGCTAGTAAAGAATCTTTCCGAGCGGCAGTATGCAAAGATACGAAATGAAAAGATAGGCATGGTAATGCAGGATTTTGCATTGGTTGAGGACTTCACAGCGATAGAAAACGTGATGATACCGCTGAGTTTTTCTAAGCATAAAATCACGGATAAAAAGGGCAAGGCTCTTGCCGCACTAAAGGCGGTCGGCATTGAGGAACTCTCAAAGAAGCCATGCAACAAGCTTTCGGGCGGTCAAAAGCAGCGTGTGGCAATTGCTCGTGCTATCGTCAACGAGCCGTCGATGATACTTGCCGACGAGCCTACGGGTGCGCTTGATACCAAAACATCTGCTGAGATCATGGAATTCTTTAAGGCTTTGCATAAGCAGGGACGGACAGTCGTTATCGTTACTCACGATCCAAAGGTAGCAGAGCAATGTGATAGAGTTATTGAGATAAGTGATGGGAGGATATTGTCATGAAAAAATTAATTGACTTAATAATATTAAGAAAAAACGGTGAAACTGTTTGCAGTTGTTGCAAAACTCCCTGCCAGGGCTTTAAGGATCCAAGAGGGAGAATCCTTTGTTATGACTGTTATAAAAAGATTTGGGGAACAGCACCTTAACAAAAGGAGCGATAAAAATGGCTGCACTAGAAAATTTAAAGTCTCTTAAAGAGGATATGCAGAATAAAGGTTGGGTAATAAGCAGTTTCTGCTTCAATTATGAAAATAGCGAGTACATAGCATTAGTCATCTTATACCAACCTAATGAAACCAAGCAAGAATTTGGTTTGCTGAAAATTGATTTCCTTCGTGCAAATGATATTAGCCAGCATTTATTAACAGAGGCAAATGCTACGAGATTATTAGGTGCGGCAAAAGAAATCCGTGAATTTTTTGGGATAAAGTTTGGAGAAAAGATAGGTGATAGCTTAAGAGCGTTCTATAGACATTTAGGGACATTTGTGCCTAAGCTAGTTCCGATGAATATAAATGATTCTCAGAGAACAGCAATGGTTGCATCACTAAGCCATGATGATGCGGAGAATGCAAACAAGATATATTGCTATAAGGTTAGAAGAAATCCCCAAAAAGAAAATGGGACAAATGGACAAAGAAGTCCGTTTAACGATAATAAGACGAGACTTTTAAGATTTACACTATATGAAAAGCTTAAAGATGATTGGACATTAAGTTTTTGTTATTCTGAAGATCCTAAAAAAGAAAAATCTGACGAAGAGATAATAAGAAACTGGTCAAATAATAATCATAGTTAAGAAGGCGATTTTGGAATTATGAATAATATCACAGATAGCCAATTACCAATGAACAAGCCTGAAATATATTGCTACACTATCTATGGATTTCTTTTTTCCATTGTACAAGAGAAAGATATGCCGTGGATCTATAGTAATTTTATACAAATAATGTATCACGAAGATTGGCAAATGCCAGTGTTTGAAGACCATTTAAATATACTTCAGGATTGTCCATTTATTCAAAGCTACATTTTAAATTTTAAGGGCAATGACGATGATTATATCAAGACAATAATAAATGCAATTGATAATGATTATTATTGTTATCTTTTCCTTGATTGGTATTATATCAATGATAATTACCATGGTGATCACTTTGCACATAGTGCTATTATAACTGGTTATAACACACTTGATAAAAGTTTTACTATATACGATAATTTTGACAATGGTAAATTTATAAAAAAAGTTGTTTCCTTTGAGAATACTGCAAAAGCATTTTTTTCGTCAAAAAACTCTTCAACTGGAAATAAGAATGATAATGATCAGAGCGATGTTTTTTCTTATTTAAGAGATATAACATTTATGAAATATAATAACTGTGTTTACAATAAACTGGATCGTAAAAATATTGTCTTTCAGATTGAAAACTATCTTAAAAGTGAGCATACGATCATAAATCTTATTGATAACAGGTCAACATATGGATTAAATGTCTATAAAACATTGATTGAAAAGTTAAATGATATTGATTTCGATATGCTAAGAGACTTTCACTTAATTTATGAGCATAAGTACCTTATGTATAAACGACTTAAATACGTACTTGAAAAGGGTAAGTACGATGACCTCATAAAAAGGTATAGTGATTTTTTGCATGAGTTTTTGGTTCTTAGAAACTTGTATATTAAAAGCAGAATTAGCAAAACGAGCCAGATGCAAATTGAAAAAATAAAAAACAAACTGTTATTTCTAGCACAAGAAGATAAGAAATTTATGCAGCAAATTTTAGCTGCAGTAAAGCAAGGTAGATGATGAGATGTCAAGAATAGGAATTATCGGGTACAACTCTATAAATTTAATAAAAAAAGTAACGGAAATCTGGAACGCTGGTAATTCTGTGGTACTGATTGATCCATTAATGCCTGTACCGATGCAGTTTGAAATTATGAGAATGACAAAAACAGAACTTTGTTTTATCGATGACAGTATATATCAAAAAAAACAGTATTATAAAAGTAATGATAATGAAATATCGTTTCAATCATATATCGGAACCACTGGTTTTACAGAAGTGTGCATAGAATCTTTAGGATACAAAACTAATTATACCGATAATGAAGCGGTTGTGATTTTCAGTTCTGGAACGACGGGTATCTCTAAAGGAATCATACTTACACATAAAGCTATCAATATCAATGCAGATGCGATAATTGAATATATGGGGATCAACAAAAATGATACGCTCTATATAGCAAAACCGTTTTCACATTCATCTACATTTGTAGGCGAGATATTGGTTTCTTTGAAAGTCAAAAACAGGATAGTTTTGGCAAACCCAACTGTACCTCCGAGAGTTATACTTAAAAACTTGAGTCAATATAACTGTACATTCGTTTGTCTTAATCCATATCTTTTAAAGCTTATTACTGAGGAACAAAAGAAGAACTGCTATAATTTGAACTCTTTAAAGAAAATATATGTCAGCGGCTCGCGCTTGTATGATGATCTTTGGCTTGATGCAAGACATACTTTTGGAAATACGGAAATATTAAATGTTTATGGGCTTACCGAAGCAGGCCCAAGAGTTTCTGCACAAAGAGGAAATGAAAAAAATAATTCAGTAGGAAAGCCAATAAGCAACGTAAAAGTGATAATTACTGATGCCAAAGGTAATAAAAAAGCCCCGTTAGATATTGGCATTGTGAGTGTTAAGTCGCCGTCGATGATGAAGGGATATCTAAACAGTTCAAGTAAAGAATCAGTTTATAAAAATTGGCTGAATACTGGAGATATTGGATATACGGATGAAGATGGATATCTGTACATAATAGACAGGGTGTCAGATGTAATAGTGATAAATTCTCACAATATCATTCCCACAACTATTGAAGACAGGATAAACAGTATTGAGGGAATAGATAGTTCATGCGTATTTAAGGCATCTGTAAATAAAAATGATGTACTATGCTGTGTTTATACCGGGAACGAAGTATCATCGTTAGAAATAAGGCGAAAATTGTCGGAAAGTTCTTTAAATTATGAAATTCCGTGTTTTTTTAAAAATATAAAATCTATGCCAATGACCTTAACTAAAAAAATGGATCGTAATGAAATAAAGAAGAAATTTTTGCAAGAATTTTTACAAAGAATTGAGAAGATGTAATTATGAAAGAGATAATAATACAAATCATAAAAAATAACTGTTATGACGTTGTGGGTGATGACGAGATTATCAATAGCAATAATATTTATGATGATTATGCTATTGATTCATTGTCATTTATTAATATAATTATGGAGATTGAGAGTGAACTTGGTATCAGTTTTCCTGATGAATATTTAAGTATGGATATGCTTAGTTCTGTTGAGAATATTTGTAATGCATTAGAAGTTTCAATAAAAAACACAAATGAGGCGCTTTGATGAATGAAAAACTATTTGATATAATAAAATACGCTTATAATAATAGCGATTTTTACAAGGAAAAGTTAAGACCTATATTCGAAAAAAATATTGATGAAATATCTTTAGAAGAATTCAAAACTGTAGACTGCGTATCAAGATTAGATTTAATAAATAATGTTTCTGATATTCTGTCTTACGATTATAAATATCTTAATAGGAAAGATCTTATTACTGAGCGAACATCTGGCAGCACCGGTGAAAATGTTACTGTGTACTGGAAACACAGTGATTGGATAAAATCAAATTATTACCTTTGGGAAAAAAGGCATGAATGGTATGGCATCAAGCCTTCGGATAAAATGTGTACTTTTCACACCAGAACAAACATCGGACGCTCGGCGTTGCATTTTGACAATAGAAGGATAATAAGATCCCACGCACAGCTGAGTTTCTCTGCAGTAAACTTCAATGAAGATGATCTTGAGGAATACTATAATGAGATAATCAAATTTCGGCCAACATGGTTCATGATGGCACCTACTATAGGACTGAAGTTTGTGGAGTATTGCAAGGCTAAAGACTTTATGCCACCTCCATCCGTAAAATATGTTGAGCTATTTGGAGAAATGGTATCAGAGGGCATTCGTAATAACATGGGCGAATTTTTTAACAATGCAAAAATTGCTGTTATGTATGGTGCAAAAGAAGTCAATGGTATTGCTTACACTTGCCCATGTGGGAAAATGCATGTATTAAACGAAAATGTACATATTGATGTCGATGAGGATGACAATATCATTCTAACAAATCTTGTGAATGAAGCGTTCCCTATCATACGATATAAAATAGGAGACAAAGTAAAAGTTTCAAATTGCGAAAAATGTGATTGTGGAACAAACGGTCTTATAATTGATAAAATATTAGGTAAGTCAACGAGATTAGAGTATCTTGACAAAAAATCAGGAATAACATACTATTTGCTAAGTAATGTTATTGATAACGTTGACGCTATGTTTGATCATCCAATTCTCCAGTATAAGGTGTTATTTGGAAAGCATCCAACCATTATGCTTTATTGCAGAGAAAACTATAAGAACTGGCATAAAACCATAAGTGATGAAATCAGGCACAAAGTGGATTCAATTATTAAGAACTGTGAATTATTTATTCAATTCTCAGAATCGCCTCTTAATGCTAACTCTGCAACAGGCAAACTTGATCCGATGGAGATTTAATTTATAAAGGGGTTATATAAAAATGTTGTTTAAACCGTTTGTAAAAACATTTAAACTATGTAATAAATACTATATGTATGAAGTAAACACCAATGATGTTATTAAAATAAATAAAGAGCTTTACGATTATTTAATGCACTCGAATAATGTAGTATCAGATGATGTTGATGATACTGTAAAAAACGAAGTTAAAACCCTTATAGAGCAAGGATTCTTAATTGATAAGTACCCATGTACTATCGAACATACAGAAACTCCTATATTAAGAAGTATATTGGCCAACAATCTCGGCAAATTGACACTTCAGGTCACACAATCTTGTAATTTTAAATGCCGTTATTGTGGATATGCTGGTGACAGCTATCTAAATCGCAGCCACAGCAATCTTTCTATGACTTGGGAAACTGCAAAGAAAAGCATAGATTTCTTTATCAGTCACAGCGGCATGAGCAGGATTGTTGAAATAGGATTCTATGGTGGAGAACCTTTTCTCGAACTGGATTTGATAACCAAATGTATTGAATACTGTGAAGAAAAGATGGCTGGCAAAACAATCAGATACTTTATAACTACAAATGCAACGTTGCTAAACCAAAAGGTAATTGATCTTTTAAATAAGTATAATATATTCCTTACTATAAGTCTTGATGGTCCAAAGGAACTGCATAACAAAAATCGAAGATTTGCAATAAATGGGGAAGGTACGTTTGATAAGGTGTTTGCGGCAATCGAACTATTATGTGAAAGCGTTACTGATGTATCAAAAAAGGTCAATATCAATGCTGTTGTTGACCGGGAAGAAAACATTGAAGAATACTATAGTTTTTTTGAAAATGAGCTATTCACTTCAAATGGTATAATTGTAAAGTATAGTTATATTGATGATAGTTTATTATCTGACAATATGCCTAATTCTGAAGAATTTGTATATAGCATGAAAAAGAATACACTCGATAAGTATTTGAGATATTACTCATCTAGGGAAATTTATGATGAATCATTTGAAGAAATCGAGGACAATTTTGATAAGTATCAATCTCTCCCAGATACTATTCATCATGGAGGACCATGTATACCCGGTGCATCACGCCTTATGGTTACTGTTATGGGTGATTTGAAGCCTTGTGAACGTTGCTCGGAAAAAAGCAGTGTGTTGAATATAGGAAACATCTATGCAGGATTTGATATAGATCGAGTTTCAAATTTACTTAATATTGGAAAACTCACAGAAGATAGTTGCAAAAAGTGTTTTGCGATACGTAGTTGTAGAATATGTGCAGCTAGAATAGACAACATTAATTCACTAAGTATTAAGCATAAGCTAAAACTTTGTGAGCAGCAAAAGAGCGAATTAATTGAAAACCTAAAAAAACACGTCATCATTTCTCATAAGCTTTGATATGATTTGGAACGATCAATTTCTAAGTGTTGTTGGTGATTGATTAATTAGACGGGAGTAATTATGGATACGATTATAGATTTTTTTAACCATTATAATAAAACTCTGGCAGCAGAAATAAATGCTTTGCCAGAGGATAATATTACTGTTATTCTTTCGTGTGATTTCTTTGTCAATTCGCTAGATGAAAAATGTTTTAATGGAATCAATATATTCTCTCATAGTGAGTATATTTTTAATTCTTTTGACAAAAAGTGCATAATTTTGCCGACAGATTTTGTTGATGAAGAATACATTTTCAATAGAATAGCTTTATACATATCAAAAAAAATAGACGTGGTTAATCTTTGTGAAATGACTGCTGACCACATTGATAAACTTGCCGTTTTGGCAGATAAAAACGGTGTTATTTTTGAAAACCACGCTGAAAAGCTCAATTTACAGTCTGATATAATTGAAAACAATAAATTGAGTTCTGTTCCGATGGTATATATTAACGGGTTTGATCCAGCGTGTGAGCAGTTTACTACACATCTTATGTTGAGTCATATATGCGAACAAAAAGGCATAAGAACCCTTAATATTACAAGTTATGCAGAAGGCAAATTATTCGACTTTGCCGATCTTTCTAAGATACTCGATATTAACAAAAATACTAAACATTTAAGTTTTACAACGATAAACAAAAGGATAAATAATCTGCTTGATGATACAACGGATATTATTATCATAAGTGATTCACAGCCTTTGTTGTCTATTGAGTCTATAGTTGAAAAAGAATTAACATATGGTTATAATCATTTCCTGTTAAAAAGTTCCGTCGGTTGTGATTATTATATATATAATATTCCGGCAAATCTGATACGTAACGCTGATATTGATTCATTGACAGATAATCTAAATAGAATGACTGATTTTACTCCCACAGCGTTCGGCTTTTCACATAAGGTTATTTATAAGACAAATAGTAAAGATAATTTTGCATCTGTTATAGCACAAGATGAAGAGTATGAAAATCTTTACAAATCGGCCGATTTTAAAAATGTTAAATTTGATACGCAGAATAGAGATAGTATACTGAATAATTTAAATATATGGTAGGATTAATATGAAGAATATTTTTTTTGAAGAGATTAAAGAGATAGTCAAAAAGACTCTTGATAAAACCGAACCAAATCTGATAAAGCAGAATTTATCAGCTGAAGAGTTATTTGTATTGCTTTTTGAACTTTCACAAAGATATAACGTTGAGTTAAATCAATTTATTGATGCAGAACTGACGATAGGTAACATTTTTAATATTTGCATTACATCAGTAACTATATAAAATGAGGAGAAATCAATGAATAAAGTTGCTTTACTTGATGATGCAATAACTTCTAAGAAACTAATTGAAAAAAATGTTTGCGGCAGTTTTTATATCAATGATCAGCTTGGTGTAGAAAAGTATGATAATCAAATATCGGATACCGATACACATTCTGATTTTTGTGCAAAGATAATATGCAAATATGCTCCAAATACAGAAATATATAATATAATTGTAAAAGATACTGATAATTATGGTGATATACTCAAACTGATAGCAGCGATTGATTTTGCGGCAGGGCTTAATGTTGACATCATACATATGAGTTTAGGTACTGTTTACAAGTATTATATACGCCGCTTGCACAAAGCAGTGAAAAAGGCGTCAAGTAAATGCATTCTTGTAGCGGCAAGATCCAATTCGGGAGAAATCACATATCCAGCTGATTTTAAAGAGGTGATATGCTGTGTGGCTGAAGGACGAGATGATGTAGGCTTTGATCGGAGGGTAAACGGAAAACATATGATACGTGCCAATAACAGCCAGGTCACATTTTCACCTAATAGCAACAGTTTTGCCGCTGCATATTATACTGCTTTGCTATGCAGCAATTACAATGAAAGTGATTGACTTTACATAGATTTTTTCAAAAAATTCTTAAAATGAAAGGGGGGAATAAAATATGAAGCTTACAAAGAAGGTGCGTAAAAGGTTCGTTGTTGAATCATATTGTAGCTGTAATAGCTATTGTGGCAAAGGTGCCAAATCACAGCAGCTGAGTGGTAGCCAGGGTGGAATGGCTACTCAGGCTAATACTAAGGGTCCTTGTCCCTAATTAATATATTAACTATCAATTGCGTTAATGATTTTCATTATTTAATAAGTTTGAAACAAATGTGATTTTGAAAGATCTGAGAGAATCAATCACTTTACCAAATAATCATAATTCCGAAGGGAGCAGGAGGTGTAAGAGTAGTGAAAAAAATAACGGATATATTTAAAAGTCATTTGTATATGATGAAGCTAGCTTTTAACAGTAATGGGTTTCCGTACATCTTGCTTTTGTTTGTAATGATCCTGACATATCTTATGCCAACTATTGAGTTGCTTGCAACAGGCAAGCTGTTAAATACTTTCCAAAATCTCACTAGTGATAGCAAAGGTACGGTTTTTACTTGGTTAGCTGTATGTGTTATACTGAAGGTGTTTTCATATCTGTTTGCCAGTCTGAAATATAATTACAGAGAAATAGTCTGTCAGAAGTCCGAAAACGTTATAAACGAACTAATAATGAAGCAACTCGGTAAAAAGGATGCATCATATATGGATGACCCTAAAAATGCAGACATCATAGAATCTGTAAATGTATTCCGAAATCTTATATATATGGCTCCGACTTGGTTTGCTGAGAGCTTTGGTTCGCTTTTCACCTTTGTTGTGTGTCTTATAACATTTTTGGCATATGACCCTGTTATAGCTGTCGTTTTCCTTTTAACATTTGTCCCGTCTATTATAGTAAATATAATAAATTCGGGGAAAATGGACAGGTACTCCGTTGACAGCATTCCCCAGAATAGAAAGAAAGATTATTATAAAGCGATACTTACTAATAGATACTGGGCAGGCGATGTAAGGATATATAAGCTTAAGGACTTTTTTCTTTCAAGATACATAGATCTTTGGAATGAAATATCTCACGAGAGAAGGAAGATCTTTGCTAAATATTCAGTAATAATGGCATTTGCTGATATAGTAAATCTCCTGGGACTTGTCTTTATCATTATTTATTCCCTAAGACAGTGCCTTAGTGGAACAATTCTTATTGGTACACTGACCGTCTATATAGGTATTGCTCAGAACTGTGGCAACTGTTTCTTCTCTTTTGTTACAAATATTGTTGCTCAGATGAATGTTTCTGTGCCCCATATAATGGACTTTATTTCGTTTGTTTCAGATGATAATACGTTTCAAAACAGTGGTGAGCTTGATCTTCCTAAGCATTTTAGTATAGAATTTGAGAATGTATCATTTTCATATCCAAACGGCGAAAAAGTGATCGATGATCTGAGTCTCCGTATACCTGACGGTCAAACGGTAGCACTTTTAGGTGAAAACGGTGCAGGAAAGACAACGCTTATATACCTTCTGCTTGGCATTTACCGTCCGACCAATGGTAGGATACTTTTTAATGGCATAGATATGGCTGAATATGACGTTGCAAAACTGCGCAGGCGTTTTGGTATATGCTTTCAGAATACAGAGCAGTTTGCACTTACTGTGAGAGAAAACATAGCTCTCGCTGATCTTGATAAACAAAATGACAAATCTAGGCTTGATAATGCAATAAATGCCTGCGATCTCAAAGATGTTATTGAATCTTTGGAAAATGGACTTGATACACCGACAAGCAAACGTTTTGACAACTCGGGAGTTGTATTCTCAGGTGGACAATGGCAGAAGATAGCTATTTCAAGAGCTTTTTTCAGCGATTCGTCATTCCTTATACTTGATGAACCATCTTCATCGCTCGATCCTATATCGGAAGACAACATATTTAAGTCATTCGGTAAATGGTGTGAGACAAGAGGCGGCATCATAGTCACTCACAGAATGTCTTGTGCAAATTATGTTGACAGGATAATCTATCTTGAAAACGGCCGTATCATTGAAGACGGAACCCATAGTGAGCTAATGAGGCTCGGCGACAAATATGCCAGACTTTACACCGCACAGGCAGAACTATATACGAAAGGAATTGCTGATGAAAAATTTTAAAATTAGTCTGCAAATTGCCATAAGAGCTGGTGGACTGCTATTTGCAGCCAGGATCGTGCTCCTGCTTTTAACAGCGGTGTCAGCATATATACCTATCTTTGTATGGCGTGAAGTCATAAACCACATACAGGATGGTGGCGTAGGTACTTTATTTGACATTATCGGGCTTATCGTAGTATATGGTATATTGCTTTTCGTAAACAAACTAATTCTTGTTGCGGACAAGATAGTAGAGTTTTATTATGAAGATCGCATCACCAAATATCTTGATGATCTTCTAGTAAATCAGGTAGCTGATGCCAAGATAAGCCTTTTTGATGATGCAAAACTTGGCAATGCGTTGTCTAATTCATTCCGGGTACTTTTTTCATTTCGGATGATAACAACTACTTGCTTCATCTTACTAAAAAATGTCGTTTTACTTGGAATAGCATTTGTTCTTCTTACAAGTCTAAACTGGTTGCTCATATTTCCTGTCGTGCTTTTCACGTTGCCGACTATCATACTCAACAACAAGATAAATAAGAATGAATACGAACTAGGTAAACACGAATCGGAGTACACACGAGTCGAAGAATATATCAATGATCTTTTTTACGGTGAATCACGAAAAGAGATACTCATATTTGATATCTGTGATCTTTTAATGACAAAAAAGAGAAATGCCTGGCAGAAATTCTATAAATACAAAAAAGGTCATCACACCAAGAACATTTTATTTGATCTGACATCGGGCGTGTTTGTTGCGATCATTGAAGCGATAATTTATCTATATTCTGTTGGAAAAATACTTGCCAAAAAGCTGCTCATAGGCGATATGGTATATTATGTTCAGGTGATCGCACAATTTACCTCTGCACTTTCCGAACTAATGGATAACATCTCATATTTTCGCATACAAGCTCAGCAGATAGGTGATGTATTTTCGTTTACGGAGATGAGCCTTGAAAAGGAAGAAACAGGCTCTATAATGATAGACAGGATATATACGATCGAATTCAAAAATGTCACCTTTAAATATCCAAGTAATGAAAAGGTCGTACTTGATGATTGCTCGTTTGTTATAGATGCAAGAGAAAAAAATGCGTTTGTCGGGCTGAATGGCAGCGGAAAAACAACTATCGTGAGTCTTATATTAAAGCTGTATACTCCTGACAGTGGTAAGATAATGATAAATGGCATAGACCTTAATAACCTTGATTTAATTAATTACAGAAAAAAACTTAGCATTATGTTTCAGAATGCAACTAGATACAGTATGACAGCACTTGAAAATATAATACTGTCAGATATATATTCACCGGTGACTGATGAGCGTGTACAGTTTGCGTGCAAGATGAGTCAGACGGACGATATAATAAAAGAATGGGACAAGGGTCTTGACACTTCGCTTACCAACCGTTTTGATAGTGAGGGCAAGGAACTATCGGGAGGTCAATGGCAGCGTTTTTCGCTTGCAAGAGCGTTTTATAGAACGACAGATCTTGTGCTTCTCGATGAGCCTTCAGCATCACTTGATCCATTGGCAGAATACAGGATTTTTAAGGATTTCTACAATCTTCTCAAAAACAGCGGTGCTATAATGATATCTCACAGATTATCAAATATAACCATGGCAGACAAAATATTTGTTTTAAGCAAAGGAAAAATTGTGGAACAAGGGACTCACGATATGCTACTAAAAAGAAATGGAATATACAGCGAATTATACACTATCCAGGCAAGCAAATATGACGATACTGATCAATGATATTACAGGATATGTTGTTATCGTTATACTGATAATATTGATCTCGGTATTTTTTCTTTTTACTTTTACAATAGCCAACGTGATAACAAAATTCAGAAGAAATGACTTACTGCTCAAAAGAACCACACTGCACGATTATTTTAAGATCAAAGCAATACTTACGTCTGTTTCATTCTAACTAAACGATCTGTTTTTGCATTTTAAATTTTTAGAACATTTGCTGTCGGCATTTTACAACACCCCTATTCCTGTGTGACTCAAACATTTTTTCAAATTGTGTGCACTCATATTTAGTTATGCCTGCAAGTGGGTCTGCTATGGTTATTCTGCTCTCATTATGCCAGCCGTGCGATAAATAATATTAATTAAGAACGTCAATGAGCAAAAGCCTGTTTATCCAGTTGACCTTTGCATAAGCTGATAAGCGAGAACATTAGTGAAAACGGCCTTTTGCTTATGAACGATATCTACCAAGGTGATAGGCTACCTGAATAACGTTTTTATCTTTACAATTGAATGTTCTGCTAATATGCAGATAAAACCGACCGCTTCCGCGACCGGTCTCATAATACGCTTTTCTATGGTACTATTTTGGGGGTGGGAGTTCCACCTTCCGCTCTTAATCCCATATCCTGTTTTTTCTTTTGTATAATCCTCCGCAGCCTGCTGTCCACCGTCTGCCTGACCGACTTGTACTTTTGCTCATAGTCGTCCTCTATACACCTACTAAGGCTAACAAACAAACTAAAAATCGTATTCACAAGCAGGTCATTCTCAAACTTCGATATTTCGTCCAGAATAGCCTGTGCATACTCGTTGCCATCGTTTGCGGACTTTGTAAACCATTCGATAGCTTGTTCCTTATCTCTTTCAATGTCCTTAGCACCGAAAAGATAGATCCTGCCAAGCTGATAACTTGCCCAATGATTTTTGTCAGCAGATTTTTCAAAGTAATTGACAGCTTTTTGTATATCATATTTTTCTTCCTGCAAATACAGCTTTGCAAGTGCATACTGCGTGTACTCATTATCTTCCGCCAAGAGCAAATACTTTTCTGCTTTGTCCAGATTTTGAGGCATAATCTCGCTTTCCAAATAAATTTTGCCTAGTCTGTAACAAGCAATAACATCTCCGCTGTCAGCACACTCGGTAAGCAAGGCTATTCCTTTTTCAAAGTCCTGTTCCAAATGCTCTCCTGAAATATATTCAAGGGCGAGGAATCTTTTTGCATTGCTGTTTTTAAGTTTGACAGCTTTCTCAAGGATTTTTAATGCACTATCTGTATCTTGCGGAATGTGTTCACCTATCAAAAGTGCTTTGCCATACTCAAACAAGCCGTTCTTGTTATTCATTTCAGCTGAACGTCTGAAGTATTCGATCGCTTTTGTAACGTCTGAGTCTGTTCCAAGTCCAAACTTAAACATTTGCCCTAATTTGTAAAATAGATCGTCGTTCGCCATATCATCACTTTCGATTTTCAAAAATCCCGACAAAGCTTGTTTGTAATATCTCTGTGCTGTATCGTTATCTTTGGTGACATACTCTCCATATCTGTACATTTGAGCAATAGAATAAGCCGCATAGGGCTGACCCTGAGAGGATGATCTCTGATACCAAAGAAAAGCCTGTGACAGATCTTTTTCCACACCGCTGCCATAGTAATACAGATTTGCAAGGCTAAATTGAGCAAACTTGTTTTTCTGTTTTGCCGATCTTTCAAACCACTCAAAGGCTTTTTCATAGTCCTGCTCCGTACCAAGACCATAGCAAAACATTTTACCTATACGATACTGAACATATGGCTTTAATTTCTTTGAGTTTGGTTCTATTTGCAAAAATCCCTGCAAAGCCCGTGTGTATTTTGCAATAGACGTTTCTTCGTTCCTTTCGCCAAGCTTGTCGGTAGAATAAAGCTTTCCAAGATCGTAAACAGCCAAAACATTTCCACGCTGTGATTCAGATAACAAAAGTTGTTCAGCTTTCTTAAAATCATTGAGCTTAGCGTCTTTGCCATAGATAAGCTTGCAGGCTTTTTTGTATTGATCGTTCCATTTGATATAGTATTTTATTGCCGCAGCCGATTCATCTGTTTCTGTCTCTGCCAACGGTTCTGCTTCATCAAACAGAGGTGACATACTCTGAGGTGTGTTATCAAAGTATTCATCATTTGGTTCAGATCCTTCAATTTCAGTATTTGCATCAAATGGTTTCATATTAAGTACTGTACGAATTATCATATTCCTGACTGACCTAAACTCCTTGTTGTCAACAAGCGGTGGAAATTTTAATTTTGCAGACGAATAGACATCATGCTTTTGTTGTTCCATTTCGCACCAAAGTTCATACATCTTTTTTATTGATTCGTTATCCGCAAGTTTTGAAAAAATATCATCAACAGTTTTCTTAATATCGGTTTTCATATAACCATAAACTTTTTTGCCCTTTGAACTTTTCAACTGACTATGAAGTTGAAAAATCAATTTACAAAGTTCGTCGTCTCCGCAATCGTCATATTTTAATTCTTCAGCAAGCGACTTCATAAGCGTTTTCGCGTCCGCTTTTAGCAAATTGCGTAAATCTGTTTGTTGTGCATAAAGATGATGAAGCTCGTCCGAATAAATATCATTTGCAAAGCCGCTGCGGATCTTTTCAATACCGTGATTAGTTAAAAAGCCCTCACGTTCGTTTGTTGAGTAAACAATGATATGTACGTGAGGATTGGTTTTCTTATCATGGAAAGCTGCATACCATTTTAGGTTTGCCATATCAATTTTCTGCTGTTTTGCAATGTTGGGGACCTGCCGCTTGACAAGTTCACGCCAGGCATTCAAGTTATCATAACCCATTGCCTGAGCGTTATCTCTGCGGAGAGAAACAACATGAGTCCAGACATTACCGCCGTGATTTGCGATCTCTTTTGCGACTTTTTCAAGGTCAATAGGTTCGTCCGATTGCGAGAACAAACCGTGTGAGCCAAACTTGACTGTGCCGGGACGGTTGGCAAGATAGCCAACGTAATTTTCACGGTTAGTGAGCCTGTCCATGTTTCGATCTAAGATTTCAGATATGAGTGCAGAACCGTTTTTTACAGTGGGATTCTTCTGGTAATCTTCGTACTCGAATAAATCCTTGCTGTCGGGGAAATCCTTAAGCAGAGATAAAATAAGCTCCTGCTGATTTTGGGTAGCAGGAGCTGTTTCGTTATTGGTTGTTGTAGGAACAGAACCCTCACGGGTTGCGATGTATTTTACATAGTTTGCAAGCTTTTTCTTTGAACCGCTTTTTAGGTAGCGGCTTGTTACTATTATCTTTGCTATAGTCTCAACTCCTTACTTGATTATTTTGATGTGATATCACCATCTTTTTAAAATTGTTATTTTTACATTATTTAGTTCGTCACCAAAATAGACAGAAGGTGAATCATTAATCAGACCTTTTCTTGTGTGAAACTTTTTTAAATGATCATCATTTAAGTTCGTTACTAACAGACATACATCATAAGCACCTTTTTGATTTTGTGCTTTGTATTTTTTTTTTCAAACAATTATGTTTACATTCTAATTGTTTTGGCATATTATCGTAAAACCATATCATTTTACCAAGTCGTTTCTCAAGAAAACTCATATTTGATTTAGTTCCGATTAACTTATTTGTTTCAATAATTGTTTTTGCATTTTCTTTAGAAGTAAAATGTAATAATCCGTATTTTTTAATCTGTACAATCCTATCTTTACTGATTTTAAAAATTGGTGCATGACTGAACGTCATTATTAGTAATAAGAATAAGACAAAGATTATGAATAAAATAATGAGTATCATAATTCTACCTCCATAAAATCACTAATAATATTATAGCAAAAAAATATAACATGTCAAATTTAATTATAAATAAGATATACTTCAACTCTGCTGATACTCAACCGCATCTTCATAATCAATAATACCGTTGATCTTCCGCACTTCATTTACACACATCGCATGAAGACTTCTTAGAGTTTCATCATCCACATCATTTATTGCCGCAGTCATATGCGACAGCTTTCCAAGTTCAACCGCAACCTTGAAAAGCAACCGTGCAAGTCTCTGTTCCGTACCTTTGATCTGCGCCTTGACCGTTTCCGTTATCATAGGAGAGATATAGTTCACGCCTTTTTCTTCATCAAGATAACCGATATAGAATTTGATAGCCTTTTCAATAAATTCACTCTGTGATTTGCAGTTGTCGTTTTTGTAATGCACCTCTACATCTTTCAGCGTTTCGGGATACGCCCATAGTGCAAATTTCACTTTATTCTGAAAACTCACTTTTATCACCTCCAACTCCTGTTAAAATGCCGTATTTTCGTGCCTTTTTGCCGATACAACCCCTAAATCTGAAAAAGGCTGAATTTACAACCCCCTTGACCAAAGTTGTACAAACTTCGCAAAATTGCGGTCGGCTTTGCCGTCCGCTGTGAGTGTGTCGGGGTCACAACCCCGACACTTTAACTTGCAATATATTAAATGCCCCTCAAACCCACCCGAAATCATCTGATCCCTGCCATTC
>OHLJ01000193.1_pt1 | contig 41618 bp, 35 predicted proteins | sample 1568991 | NCBI WGS metagenome assembly OHLJ01 (sample SAMEA3879601, study PRJEB24766) | human gut metagenome | biome: human-associated habitat; feature: feces | place: USA | collected 1985/1987
ACAACATAGAATATTTTTGTTTTTTGCGCTGTCTACTTGACAGGGGGCGGGTCACAAAAAGCCGTGTGGTATCGCTTCTTTTATTTACTGTTTATATTCCTTTTCCTAAACGCCTCACGATATTGCATAGGCGTCATGCCCTCAAGCTTGCGAAAGGTCCTCATAAAGTATTTTTCGTCAAAAAAGCCGCTTGAATATGCGGTTTCCTTTATACTTATGCCCTCCGTTTCAAGAAGCCTTTTGGCGATGTCTATTCTAGTGCGGCTTAGATATTTTATAAGCGTACAGCCTGTTTCCCTCTTGAAGATAAGGGAAAGATATTCGGCGTTGTAGTGAAAATGCCGTGCTATCATCTCTGCCGTGAGCTTTTTCTGACAGTTCGATCTTATCCATTGGCAGATGTTGTATATCTTCGGGGATATCTCATGTTCGTTCCCGGCGGCAAGATATTGCTGTGTTATCTCCATAAGAAGCATTGAAAGTGTGCAGACAGGGAGCATTTCAGTGTAAAGCCTTTCCTGTCGCTGATAGTCAAGAAGCTGTCTGAAAATGATGCTCACACGTCCAGGGTCTGCGGCGGTGAAATGCTCAGGGATAACGTATGCAAAGCCGCTCTCAGGACAGCTTTCCCCACGGGTTTTCGGAGCAGAGAAGTGTACCCACATATATGAAAGCCTGCCTGCGCATGGCTTTGTTCCCCAATGTTCTGTGCCGGAGGGCAGGAGGACATATTCTCCCGGACACACGGCAAGATCGGTGTCGTTCATTGTGATAAAAAGCGTCCCCTCTGTCACAAAAATAAGCACATCACAGTTAAGCGTTCTCCTGATGTGCAGAAAACCACCATCATTCTCAAGACAGCCGCAGGTGAAAAACCTAGGCTGTGGGCATTTTTCGTATATATTGAGCATTTTCTCACCCCTTTTTATCTGATTATATCACATCTTTTGCATTTTGTCACTAGGGCAAAATAAAAGCCCTGCAAAATGCAGAGCTTTAAATATGATACTTTTTCAACATTCTCGTGGCGAACAGTTCGCCCGTTATGTCACGTTTTATCTCTCCTCACGGAAATAATTTATACCGCAGGATTGTGGCTGTGAACGCTCTCTTGATTTTTTCACAGAAGTGATGATAAGAACAAGAGCCGTTACAAGATATGGGAGCATATCAAAGAATGACTCAGGAACAGTGAAGCCGAGGTTTTTCGGAAAGTAGTATTTCAGCACCATGAATGCACCGAAAATATACGCTCCGTAAATAGCCCTTGCAGGATTCCATACAGCGAAGATAACAAGCGCTACAGCTATCCAGCCAAGACCGTTCACGCTGTTTGCCATCCAGACACCGCCGTTTATTACCATTGAGCAGAACGCTCCGCCTATTCCGCATATTCCTCCGCCGATAAGAACGTTTATGTATTTGTATTTCACAACGCTTATTCCCACAGCGTCCGCAACAGCAGGATTCTCACCGATAGTTCTAAGGTTAAGACCCACCTTAGTCTTTTTCAGATAGATAAACATTATCACAGCGATAACAATGCTCAGATATGTGAAAATGTTCTGTGAGAAAAGCACCTCTCCAAGAACAGGTATCTTGCTGAGAAGCGGTATGTCAATGTTTTTCAGACTGCTCATCACTCCGTCAGGCAGTTTGAGGTTGCCTGTAGGTGAAGCGGATATCATCTGCTCGCCTATGAAGTTTGAAAGTCCAGTGCCGAATATAGTCAGTGTAAGACCTGTTACGTTTTGGTTCGCCATCATTGTTATGGTAAGAAAAGCATAGATAAGCGAAACAAGCGCACCCATAAGAAATGCCGCAAGTATGGAAAGCCAAAGGCTTCCTGTCTTGTATGCTACCATAAAGCCTGCGCAAGCGCCCATTGCCATTGTTCCCTCAACGCCAAGGTTAAGGTGTCCCGCCTTTTCGTTCTGTATCTCTCCTACTGTGCCGAAAAGCAGAGGAGTACCCATATATACTGCATGGGCAAGGAATGAAATAAGTCTAGTCATTTTTCCTGCCTCCTCTTGTTACAAATCTGTATCTGATGAAGAACTCACAGCCAAGCACGAAGAACAGGATTATTCCCTGCAAAACGTCCGAGCAGTAAGGTGAAAGAACAAATTCAGACGATACCACAGTGCTGCCCTTTTCAAGGACTGCGAATAAGAATGACACCACAAGTATGCCGAATGGATTGAGGTTTGCAAGCCATGCAACTATGATAGCCGTGAAGCCTACTCCGCCTGCAACAGATGTTGAAAGAGTGTGTTCTGTTCCGCAAGCCTGCACCATTCCTGCGATACCGCAGATAGCACCGCTGAGGAACATCGTTCTTATCATTATCTTGCTAGGGCTCATGCCTGCATATCTTGCAGTTGCATGGCTGTCTGATACTACAGTTATCTCGTAGCCCTGCTTTGTGTATTTAAGATAGATAAATACCAATACCACAAGCACCAGACCTATCAACCAGCCTATCTGCACACCGCCTAGCGAGTCAAGCCATGCGTTAAGGTCAAATCTTGCTATCTTAGGATATCCCTTTGACTCAGGATCCTGCCATGCACCCTTTGTGAGCCAATCTATAACGTAAAGTGCGATATAGTTGAGCATAAGGGTGAGCAAAGTTTCGTTTGTGTCGAATTTTGCCTTGAAAAATGCAGGGATAATGCCGTACAGTCCTCCGCCTATCATCGCCGCAACGAACATCACAATGAAAAGCAGATAGTGAGGCATATCGTAATGATAAAGAGCGAAGTATGAAGCGAAAACTCCGCCCATTATTATCTGACCCTCTGCACCGATATTCCAAAACTTCATCTTAAACGCAAGCGTAATGCCAAGAGAAGATATAAGAAGCGGTATCATTATCTTTATGGTCTCTTTGAACGGCATAAAAGGGCTTGCGGCGTTCTTGCCGATAAAAGCACCCTTTACCATTTTCGCATAGTATGAAAACGGATCTTTGCCAAGAATAAGAATGAATATTCCGCCTGCACAAATAGCCAGAAGCACCGACAGAAGCCTTATGATAAGCTTTTGCTTGTTTGAGCGTTCAGCACGCTTGGCTATTCTTATAAGAGGCTCTTTTTTTATAATATCAGCCAATGCCCAGCACCTCCTCCATTGTCGAGCCTGTCATCATCATACCTACCTGTTCCTTTGTGACCTTTTTGGCGTCACAAATACCTGTTATCTTGCCGTGACAAAGCACCATTATCCTGTCGCAAAGCTCCAGAAGAACGTCAAGGTCCTCGCCTATGAAAAGCACAGCCGTGTTCTTTTTCTTCTGCTCGTTGAGAAGCGAGTATATAAGATATGATGAGTTGATGTCAAGTCCACGAACAGGATATGCGGTTATGAGCAGATCAGGCTCACTGTGTATCTCTCGTCCAAGCAGGACCTTCTGAACGTTTCCGCCCGAAAGCATTCTTACAGGAAGCTCTGTTGACGGAGTTTTTATTTCAAGCTTTTCTATAAGCTCCTTTTAAAGCGCTTTAGCAGGCTTTCTGTCCACAAAGCAAAGCTTGCCCTGCTTGTATGTTTTAAGAAGCATATTGTCCGTCATACCCACCGAAGCGATAAGACCCATTCCAAGTCTGTCCTCAGGGATAAAGCTCATGCTTATGCCGAGATTTATTATCTCCTTAGGTGTCTTGCCTATGATGTTCTCCTTGTTGTAAAGCACTGCGCCCTTTTCTATCTTCTGAAGCCCTGCGATAGTCTCGCAAAGCTCTTTCTGACCGCTTCCTGCAATGCCTGCCACACCAAGTATCTCGCCCCTGTTTATAACAAAGCTTACGTCATCGAGAGCAATGCTTCCCTCAGAGTTCTTTACCGTCAGATCGACTACGTTAAGTATCGGCTTTACGTTCACAGGTTCAGGTCTTTCTATTGAAAGCTCCACCGCCTTGCCCACCATAAGCTCAGTGAGCTGCTTTTCACTGCTCTCTGCTGTGTTTACAGTTTCAACGCTCTTGCCCTTTCGCAGTATGGTCACTCTGTCAGATATATCCATTACCTCGCCCAGCTTGTGGGTGATGATAATGATAGCACAACCCTGAGCTTTCATTTTTCTCAGGATATTGAAAAGCTTTTCAGTTTCCTGCGGAGTAAGAACCGCCGTAGGCTCGTCAAGAATAAGTATTTTAGCACCCCTGTAAAGCACCTTCAGTATCTCAACTGTCTGCTTTTCACTGACGGACATATTGTATACCTTTTTGTCAGGGTCAACTTCAAGACCAAGCTGTTCAGATATCTTTTTTATCTCATCTCTTACAGCACCCTTGCTCTTAAGCTTGCCCTTTGTGCCTGCCACAATGTTGTCTGCGGCGGAGAACACCTCCACAAGCTTGAAGTGCTGATGTATCATGCCTATGCCAAGTTCGATAGAATCCATAGGTGAATTTATCGCCTCAGGCTTGCCGGCAATGTAGATATTGCCCTTGTCAGGGTGATAGATACCCGAAAGCATATTCATCAACGTGGTCTTTCCTGATCCGTTTTCGCCCAGCAGTGCAAGTATCTCACCGTATTTTACTTCAAGATCAATGCCGTCGTTTGCAACCACGCTGCCGAAAACTTTTGTTATACCGCTGCATTTTACAGCGATCTCAGCAGATATTTCTTCACTCATACTTTCAGCTCCTTTTTATGAACTTCCTTAGATTTGCTAATGTCATCAGAAACCGACAGCAGAATTACCTGCTGCCGTATGCTCATATCATTAACAAAACAGGCGGCAACCTGCACCGCCCGTATAAATGTTTTGTTAAGCTGTTAAGCCTTATTACTTGACCTCAACGTTCTTGAAGTACCAGTTGATTCCGCCTGTGATAGTAGCGTCGTCAAGAGTTTTGCCCTCTTCGCCAACTGTTTTGCCGTCGTTTGTTTCGATAACGCCGTCAAATACGTTGAATGAGCCGTCTTCGATCTTAGCCTTAGCCTCGTCAACAGCCTTCTGCATATCCTCTGTGCAGATATCCATGTTCAGAGGAGCGATGTCTACAAGACCGTCAGCCATGCCGCCGTAGTAGTTCTCACACTTCCAGTTGCCCTCAACTATCTGCTTTACCTGATATGTGTAGTATGCAGACCAGTTCCAAAGAGTTGAAGTAAGTGTAGCCTTAGGAGCGTCCTTAGACATATCTGTGTTGTAACCTACGCCCCACTTGCCTGCGCTTTCAGCCTCGAGCTGTGGGTTAGGTGTATCACAGTGCTGAGCGATAACGTCGCAGCCCTCAGAAAGAAGAGCCTTTGCAGCGTTTGTTTCCTCTGTTGGTGAATACCAGCTGTTTGTTACCTTTACATATACCTTAGCGTCAGGATTTACAGAATAAACGCCCATTGCGAAAGCGTCGATACCGCCTGTGCACTCAGAGTTCTCGCTGCCCATAGCGGAAACGTAACCGATAAGATTTGACTCTGTCTTCATACCTGCAACGATACCGGTGAGATATCTTGCCTGATAAATTCTTCCGAAGTAGTTGTTAAGGTTCTTGCCGTTGTTCTTGTAGCCTGTGCCGTGGCAGAAATAAACGTCAGGATATTCCTCAGCGAGGGATTCCATTTTGTCCATATAGCCCCAGCTTGTGCCGAAGATGATGTTGCAGCCTTCCTCGATGCACTCACGGATAGCTGTTTCTGTAGCAGCAGGGTCGCTGTCTGATACGTTGTTTTTTCTTACGATCTGATCGTCTTTAAGTCCAAGCTCCTTCTGCATACCAACGATACCCTGATCGTGAGCATATGTGTAGCCTGAACCGTCGGCAGGGTTGCCGATGTGTATAACACCGATCTTTACAGTGTCATAGCTGAGAGTTGTCGTCTGCTTGTCAGCCGACTTCTGTGATGCTTCGTCCTTAGCAGATGTACAAGCTGTAAGAGCTGTTACAGCAAGAGCCGCAGAAAGAACGAGCGCAAGAATACGTCTTACCTTCATGTTTGATCTTCCTCCATAAAATATTTATTGGTAACGCCTTGTGCGTTAGTCCCTGAAAGTGATAGTGCCGTTGTCCATAGAGTCAACGATAGCAAGAGATTCGAGCTTTACGCCCATGTCACGGATAGTCTTTCCGCCAACCTGGAAGCCCTTTTCGATAACGATACCTGCTCCTGCAAGCTCAGCCCCGGACTGCTTTACGATATCTATAAGCCCCATAAGCGCACAGCCGTTAGCAAGAAAATCGTCTATAATAAGCACCTTGTCACCCTTGCCGAGATATTTTTCAGATACCATTACGTCATATGTAACGCCCTTTGTGTAGGACTTTACTTGAGTAACGAACATTTCGCCGTCAAGATTTTTGCTTAGAGTTTTCTTTGCAAAAATAACAGGGCAGTTGTTAAAATGCTGTGCCGCAATGCAGGCAATGCCGATACCGGATGACTCGATAGTGAGTATCTTGTTTACGCCTGTTCCTGCAAATCTCTTTGCAAACTCCTCACCGATATCGTTGAAAAGCTTGACGTCCATTTGGTGGTTAAGGAATTTATCGACTTTGAGAACGTTTCCTTCCTTTACTACTCCGTCCTTAAGAATACGCTGTTTTAAAATTTCCATGATCTTTTCCTCACGATACAAAAAATAGTTAAATATATTATTTTACATCAAAAAACAACTATATAAGAAAATTATACTACACTTTCAACGATTATTCAATTGCTATGACACGTTAAAAGTTTAACATTCTATTAATTTTCAACGTTCTTTTCTATATTGTGCAATAAAAAATCCGCCTGAGATCTCAGACGGATAAAAGTTTTATTTTTCTTTTACTTTTCTTGAAGCTATCTTAGCCGTGTTCGGCATACAGAGCATCGCAGCGGAGCTTTCGTAAATTGTGACATATATAGGAGAGCTCGTCAAATTGCAGAAAATAAGGTTTTTCGTGTCACAGTCATAAAACTCCATAAGCTCGCTGTCAATATAATATCTCCCCAGCGTATCCCATAAATCCAGCTTTTCCTCGCTTTCCGCAAGCCCCACAGAATCAATGACCAGCCCAACGGTCACATATGCAAAAACAGGCACTACCATATCTTCATTTTTGTAGAACATCTTGTTTCCATGTGGGTCAGTGCCGTAATAGCATATAACAAGAGTATCTTCAGGTAACTCATTTGCAACGTCAGCCTGTTCATTATCACAAAGCCTCTGGCAGATCGTGAAAAATTTATCAAGCTGTGCCATGAGCTTTTCTCTCTGCATTTTAGCTGTTTCAGCAAGCTCACTGCTTCCTGTTTTTTGTGCGGCATTTTCAGCAATATCGCAGTCAAAATAATCGCTTGGCGTTTTAAGCTCATAAACGTTGTTTATTGTTTTGGCAAAAAGCTTTCCGTCCTCGGAGTATACCGAGGTCACAGGAGAACTGCGTATGAATTTTCCGTCAGGGAACTTTTGACTGCCATATACAAGACCTTGAACGCAGTAAAACACTGTGTCGTCCGTGATAGGGTCAGGGAAACAGCTTTGAGCCGTGTTTGGATATGAAAAAAGCGAATTTTTCAAATTTCTTATTGCCACACGCCACTTGTCAAGATACATTTTTTCTCCCTCGCTTTCAGCATTCATACCTATATAATATCAGATAGTGTATATTTTGTCAATAAAGCTGACAGCTTAATAAGAGAAAAAGCCCCCGCTTATCGCAGAGGACTTTTTCAGATCATTTTGTTCGGCTAAAATATTTTTCGTTTGCACTGCCAGAAATATTGATCTTTAAAAGATTGTTCGTTCTCAGGCGTGCCAGCTCATCTATATACGGCTTCATAACAAAGTCTGAAACTCTGTTCTTCAATTTTGTCATGCCTTTAAGTACGCTATGAGCCTGAGTTATAGCAATAACGGGGAGTCTTCTCTCATCAATGTCAAGAGGAAATTCGTCGTCCTTGGAAATAAGCTGTATGTCAAAATAAATAAGGTCGATATCCTCATTAAGAAGAAGCTTTTTTCCTGCCTGAATGGTTTCTGCAGTGAAAACAGTATTTTCCTGAGAAAGTATCTCTTCGAGCTGACAGCGTGCGTCGCTGTTGTTGCTGACGATAAGGATCTTGTGCTTTCGGTCTATTTCATCTTGGATATAGTTCTTATATTCGTTTATGCGTTTGTCCGTCAGCACCATGTCGGTCACGTCCGTGAAATACGCTATAAGCACAGAGCTTACACCTGTTTCGCTGATAAATCGTAAATGCGTCTTGAACCAGTGCTTCTTGCCGTTTATCTCGTGCATACTGAGAACACATTCTGCTCTGTCCTTGCTCTCTATTGCCTTGTTCACAGTGCTTGTGAATTTCTCTTTGCATTCGCTGTCAATGCAGTTCTTAACATTGAGTTTGCCGTAAATACTGCTGCCATAGCCGTATTTTTGTGAAAATGCCTTGTTTGAACATACCATTACCACTGTGCCGTTCGGAAAACATTCATATATCGTAGCAGGCTGGTCGATGCTGTCGATATATGTCAGCAATCCTCCGCTCTTGCCCCACAGCAGGTCGTTTACTGACGTCCTGTTCTCAGGCAAAGGCTGTTCCTCCTGATCTGAAATAAGCTTTTCATAGTCTGCCGCAGGCAAAGGCTTTGAATAATAGAAACCCTGAATGTAGTCACAGCCTACGCTTTTCAGAAATTCTACCTGCTCCGCTCTGTCAACGCCTTCCGCTATAACAGGGATATTGAGCCATTTGGCCATTCTGATAACAGAAGAAATTATAGTTTCTGCACGGCCGTCATACTTTGCCTTGAACATGAACATCATGTCCATTTTTAGCATATCCACCTGAACATCTTTGAGTACGTTCAGGGAAGAATAGCCGCTGCCAAAATCGTCCATGAGGATAGTAAAGCCATTATTTCTGAGCTGACTAGTGATATCATCTATCATTACATTGTCGTCAGTATAAACGCTTTCCGTTATCTCAATGTTGAAATACTTAGGGTCAACGTCATACTTTTTCGTAAGCTCTATGATGATCTTCGATAGATTAGGGTTATAAAGATTCACCCGTGAAACGTTTACAGACACAGGGAAAAGTGGCACTCCCTTGTCTTTCCATTCCTTGAGCTGTTTGCATACGCATTCCCATATGTAGAAATCAAGCTTTGATATAAAGCCGTTCTTCTCAAATATCGGGATAAACACACCCGGTGAGATAAATCCCTTGGTAGGGTGTATCCACCTTGCAAGAGCCTCCGCCCCCACAGGCTTGTTTGTCTTTACATCATACTTAGGCTGATAGTAAGGCATAAACTCGTGGTTTTCAAGAGCGTCGCTCATTTCATTTATTATATTCTGCTCATTTTCAATAGAAAGCCGCATTTTGTCATCATAAAAAGCATAGCTTTTCATATAATGCCCTTTTACAGTTTTAGCGGCAAGAGCGGCACGGTCGCACATGAAGGATATTGGCAGGCTTCTGTCAGTCACCACATAAACGCCGTAAACGATCATGATGTTATAGCTTGCGGACAGTTTTTTCATGTCTTCAACAGCCTGCTCTATCTGCTTTACTGTTTCTTCCTTGCCTTGATAAGGGGTGAAGATACCGAAAACGTCAGCGTCTATCCTACCGAAGGTACAGCATTCCGTTGTTTTTGCAAAATCTCTTATACGTTTTGCAACACGCTTTAGCAGTCTGTCTCCGTACGCAGTGCCGAAAAATGAATTTATAAGCTTGAAACGGTCGATATCTAGTCTTAGAAAAGCGAACTGCTTGTCAGGATTAGCCTTAAGAAGTGCCTTTGATGCACTGAAAAATTTATTCTTTGAATATATCTCCGTAAGAGGGTCGTAGTTCATAACGTTATTAAGCTCTTTGAGCAGCGATACCTGACTTCTTGCGATAACGTTTTTGAGCCTTAGCTTTATAATCTCAGCGTCATAAGGCTTTGGAACAAAGTCCCACGCACCGCTTTCAAGCACCTTCTTTTCAGTGTCTCTGTCTGATTTTTCTGTTAGAATAATAACAGGTATCTGAGATAAGGTTTTATTCTGCTTTATTTTATTCATGAACTCATATCCGTCCATTTCGGGCATTATGATATCCAGTATTATAGCGTCAACTTTTTTATCCTGTCTTTTTAGCTTTGTAAGAGCCTGTATGCCATTTTCTGCTTGGATCACAGTATAGTCAGAATGTAGTATGTCGCAAAGTATAGATCGGTTCGTTGTGCTGTCGTCAACGACAAGCACGGTTTTCTGTATGTCCATTTGCAGCTCCCTTCTGTCATATGGCAGTTTAATATAACGTCTTCATATCATAAGTATACAACATGTCGGTAGGATTTTCAACATTTTTTATCAGTGCTTGCAGACTTTTTGGATTATTCGTTATAAATAGCTATTTTTGATTATCCAAAATACAAATAATTTGGTACTGTTTGCACAAGCCGTACTATTTATTATGACAAAGCTTTTCCGTTTTTGATATCATCACAAGCAGAAGTATGAAGAAAAATGCAAGATAAACGGGCATGAGCTTAAGGCTCGCATGGTTTGCGATAAGTCCGAAAACAGTGGGCATGAAGGTCGCCCCTGCAGGGAAGAGCTAAATCAGCCCTGCCCGAAATCAAATCTCTTGTAAAGCTTTTGTATCTTAGAAGCGATGACGATAGGCGGATAACCACCGCTTATGACATAGTGTGAGTGGGCAAGATATAAAGGTCTTCGATAATCAAACCGCTCTAAAAGCTGTTCTCTGGTGGAGTTGTAAGCGATAGGTCTGTTAGGGTCGTTTTTTATGCGTCCGTAGCAGGTGTTGAAATATGTGTCAATAAAGACCACCATGCCCGATCTTTTAGCCACCTTGCCGTTCTCCTCCGAAAGCAATGCTCCGCCGCCTGTTGCAACAACGCCGCCAATGTCAGCAAATGCTGCAAGAGCCTCGGTTTCAAGCTTCCTGAAATGCTCCTCACCGTATTTGTCGAATATTTCAGGTATGCTCATTCCTGCCGTATTTTCGATATACTTGTCAAGGTCAACGCACTGACAGCCCATTTTTTTCGCCAAGATCTTTCCCACAGTAGATTTTCCGCAGCCCATAAAGCCGCACAAAAAAATTGGTCTCATATTTACTATCCTTATTATAATGTATTTTACTTAAAATCCTTCTCCACAGCGATCTCCATTTCGTCTATGATAGACTGAACTTCCTCGTCTGTGTATTCGTCACCGTCCCATATCTCGTGAGCGGAAACCGCCTGCCAAACCAGCATTGCCATGCCTCCGACAGCGTTCTTGCCCATAGCCTTGGCTTTCTGCATGAGCAAAGTCTCACGAGGGTTGTATATAACGTCAAATACCGCACCGCTCGCCTTTATAACTTCATCAGGAACAGGGCAGGCGTTTGTCTTAGGATACATTCCCACAGGGCAAGCGTTCATAAGCAGCTCGTAGTGAACGTCAGTCGGTATCTCAGTGTTTAGAACAATAGTTATCCTAGCGTCAGACTTCATAGCCTTTATCTCTTTCTCTACCTGCTTAGCCAAAGGCATATCGTTCTCCAGTACCGCAATGTAAAGGTCAGCCCCGGCAAGAGCCGCCTCAATTGCCATCATTCTGCCTACTCCGCCGCAGCCTATAAGCAGTATCTTTCCTGTGAAGTCTATATTAATTGCACGAACAGTTCTGAGAAAACCGTCGCAGTCAGTGTTGTAACCAACGTGCTTGCCGTTTTTGTTGTCAACGCAGTTCACAGAGTGATAACGCTTTGCCGACTGGTCAAGCTCATCAGTGTAGTCGATAATGCCTATCTTGTGGGGAATAGTGATGTTGTAGCCGTTAAGAGAATTAAGATACTCCGCCTTGTCTTTAAGTTCCTCGGGCTTTACCTCCAGTATCTCGTACTCGTATTCACGGTTTTTCAGTTCAAAAAGCCTAGCGTGTATAGGAGGCGACATAGTGTGTTTAAGCGTTTCTCCAAGTATAGCGTATTTTCTTGACATTTTACATTCCTTCTTTATAAAAATTTCCGCATATTAATAATGTATATCCGTAGGGACGAACGTTCCTACAGCTTAATAGTTATCTCCCTATTAGTAGGCACATACCTGCGTATCTTTACCCCCGTCAGCTCAAACATTTTCTTAGAAGCCTTAACTCCGTCAGTGTCGGCGTATTTGTCTTCCCAGTAAACGACTTCCTTTATGCCGCTTTGAATGATAGCCTTTGCACATTCGTTGCATGGAAAAAGTGAAACATATATCTTGGCATTCTGTAAGCTTCCTGCCGCATGGTTGAGAATGGCGTTAAGCTCGGCATGACACACAAATGGATATTTCGTGTCAAGAAACTCTCCGTTCCTGTCCCACGGCATCTCATCATCAGAACATCCGGTAGGCATACCGTTGTAGCCTACTGACAATATCTTGTTGTCCTGAGAAACTATGCACGCCCCTACCTGCGTGTGAGAATCCTTGCTCCTCTGTGCAGATAGCAGTGAAATGCCCATAAAATATTCGTCCCATGATATGTAGTCATTGCGTTTCATTTTATACACCGCCTTTTATCAGGTATCTTCATCATCAATGTCTGATATGCTCAGCATTGTCACCTTGCCGTCATCATCAAAAAAGAAAGTTGCCAAAAAGCCCCTTTTCTTGTATTTCCATGCGTCTGCGTCAGGACTGTCAGGCTCGCCGAAAACTTTTTTGACTTTCGTCTTGTCATCACCGCATTTTACCCCTGCAATGCTCATTCCCTTTTTATCGGAACTGCTTTGCGCCGCACTTATCTGACGTATCTTCGACTTCCTGTCAATATTGTCAACACTGTCCGCTTCTACCTTAACAGTGCCTATTATACTGCCGTCCTGCATAAGTGCCACCGAGAATATCCCCTTGCCGTTTGAATTTCCTGAAAAAGGATAATCCAGCGTGTATTCATATTCCTCGCCAATATCGTCCAGAGTGCATGGTATCTGTATATCCTTGCCGTTTATCTTTATCTTCCACGCACATTTTCCACAGGCACTCAGACAAACAAGCATTGCCACCGCCAATGCCAACAGCAAAGCCCTTTTCATAGCCTTTTTCATTTTTCTCCCCTCGATATTTTAGCTCAGAGAAGCAAGAGCCTTTTCCATTGTGGCATTGTTCTCAATGTTCACAGCGTTCTTGCCCTTGAGCGTTTTCTTTACAAGACCAGTAAGCACCTTGTTAGGACCAAGCTCGATAAAGTTCTCATAGCCTGCCTTTTCCATTTCTGCAAGCTCAGAAGTGAACTTAACGGGTGAAACGATGTGCTTGGCAAGCATATCAGGCATAGCAGAAAAGTCTTCAAGCTTTGTTCCAAGAACGTTTGAGTAGAAATCAACGTTTGCAGTCTTGAACTCAACTGTCTTTGCAGTTTCAATAAATTCATCAGCCGCACTCTGCATGAGCTTTGAGTGGAAAGCAGACGCAACATTGAGCTTTATAGCCTTTTTCTTCATCTCCGAAAACTTTGCCGCAGCCGCCTCGCAAGCCGCAGTATCACCAGCGATAACTGTCTGAACGGCTGAGTTGTAGTTTACAGGAACAACATAGCCCTCTGTTTCCTCGCATATCTTCTCGACCTCTTCAGCAGGCAGACCGATTATAGCATACATTGAGCCACTGTTAGCCTCTGCGGCTTTCTGCATTGCAGCCGCTCTCGCCTTGATGAGCTTGAAGCCGTCCTCCATAGTTACAACACCTGCGGCTACCATAGCAGCATATTCGCCCAGTGAGTGACCTGCTACGCCGTCAAATGTGATGCCCTCAGCCTTTGCGGCTTCAAAAGCGGCAAGCGAGCAAGCCATTATAGCAGGCTGTGAGTTCACTGTCTTGTTAAGCTCAGTGTCAGGGCCGTCGAATGTTACTGCTCTCAGGTCATATCCCAGCACCTTTTCCGCTGTGTCGAAAACCGCATTTGCAGCATCATACTTTTCGCAAAGCTCCTTAGCCATTCCTACATACTGTGAGCCCTGACCTGAAAACAAAAAAATATTTTTTGACATAAAATTTTACTCCTTTGTGGTTAAATTTATACATAGCCGCCTGATAATATCAAAGCCGCCTTATCTCATATCTGTAAATTTCTGAAAGTTATCTACGCTCAATTATTGTTTTATGATTTAATTTTTGCAAGATATTTTCAAAAATAGACACATAATATTAACTAACGCCCTAAAACTTGTGAAAAATTCTCTAAATGTTTAAATTCATCAAGAGTTGTTCATAATTTGTTATTGACGTATCTAAAAAAACAGTTTATAATTATAATGTTATGATATGTGTTATATAGTTAAAAAATTAACTAATTATATTTTGATATAATATATTTTGACTTGCTCCATAGGAACAAGAACATTATAGCACAAATTACGGAAATATACAATATATAATATAGAATTTTCAGGAGGAAAAATCAGTGGGAAGTAAAGTAACAGGCGTAAAGATCAAGGGCATAGGCAAATATGTGCCTGAAATGGTCGCAACAAACGAGGATTTCACAAAGATCGTTGAAACAAGCGACGAGTGGATAACTCAGAGAACAGGCATCAAGCAAAGACACATCACAAATGGCGAGCCTACATACTATCTTGGAGCAATGGCGGCAAAGGCTGCAATGGCTGACGCAGGAGTAAAGGCAGAGGATATCGACCTTATTCACTCCGTCACTTTCCTGCCTTATCCAGAGAGAGATAGGCGCGATAGGCTGTATCGCATTTGACCTTAACGCTGCTTGTGCAGGCTTTGTTTACGGCTTTGATACCGCAAAGAGATATCTCCAGACAGGCGACGGAATAAAGACCGTCCTTTTGGTAGCCTCTGAGGAGCTTTCAAAATTCGTTGACTATACCGACCGTTCTTCCTGCGTGCTTTTCGGTGACGGCGCAGCCGCTTTCGTCCTTGAAACAGCAGAGGATACTACATACTCAAGTTTCCTTGGCGCAGACGGAAACGGTGCAAAGTATCTTGCTTCCCGTGCTTTGAAGTCTGAGAACGCTTTCAGAACTAATAGCGAGGAATTTGATATGGATATGCCTGAAACGAAGGATTATTTCTTCAAGCAGGACGGCAAAGAGGTCTATAAGTTTGCTACAAAGGCACTTCCAAATGCAGTTGAGCAGGCTTGTGCAAAGATAGAAATTTCCCCTGATGACCTTGATTGGATAGTGCCGCATCAGGCAAATATAAGAATAATCGAAACTGCCGCAAAGCATCTTGGCGTTTCAATGGACAAGTTCCCGGTATATATCGACCGCTACGGCAACACATCTTCCGCATCTATCCCTATCGCATTTTGCGACGCAGTTGCAGAAGGCAGGATAAAAAGAGGCGACAAGGTTTGTCTTGTAGGCTTCGGCGGTGGACTTACTTATGGTGCGGCTGTTTTCGAGTATTGATAATAAATATACAGTTTATATTCGGTACATAATAAATTGTTATTATGTATTATGGCATAAAATTTGCTTTTGACAATAAGGAGAACTACTATGACTACTACAAAGACAAGAATAACTGAACTTTTGGGTATAAAATACCCTATCTTTCAGGGCGGTATGGCTTGGATAGCTGAGCATACTCTCGCTTCCGCAGTTTCAAACGCAGGCGGACTTGGCATAATCGCAGGCGGCTCTGCACCTATCGACTACCTGAGAGATCAGATAAGACAGACAAAGGCGGCTGTAAACGGAAAGCCTTTCGGCGTTAATATCATGCTCATGAGTCCTAATGCCGATGACCTCGCTCAGCTCGTTATAGACGAGGGCGTACCTGTCGTAACAACAGGTGCAGGCAACCCAGGCAAGTATATGGCTGCATGGAAAGAAGCAGGCATAAAGGTGATACCTGTCGTTCCGTCAGTTGCTCTTGCAAAGAGAATGGAAAGAGCAGGCGCTGACGCTGTTATTGCAGAGGGAACAGAGTCAGGCGGACATATCGGTGAGAACACAACCATGTGTCTTGTACCACAGGTAGTTGACGCAGTTGAGATACCTGTTATCGCCGCAGGCGGAATAGCAGACGGCAGAGGAATAGCCGCTTCATTCATGCTTGGCGCAGAGGGCGTACAGCTCGGCACACGTTTCCTTGCCGCAGAGGAGTGTCAGATAAACCCTGTTTATAAGGAGCTTGTTGTAAAGGCAAAAGATACAGACAGTATCGTAACAGGCAGATATACAGGTCACCCATGCAGAAACGTTAAGACAAAGTTCTCAAAGAAGCTTGCAAGCGGCGAAGCAAACGGCACAATCACACCTGAGGAGTTCGAGGAGATCACTCTCGGTTCACTGAGAAAAGCCGTTCAGGACGGCAACCTTGAGGAGGGTTCTTTCCTCTGCGGAGCTATCGCAGGCATGGTAAAGAAGGTCGAGCCTGCAAAGGATATGATAGAGGAAATGTTCACAGAAGCAGAAAAGCTTCTCGGCAAGTAAAAGACGGAGGAAGATAAAATGGCAACAGCATTGATAACAGGTTCTGCAAGAGGAATAGGTGCAGCAATAGCACTCAGACTTGCAAAGGACGGCTATAATATTGCTCTCAACGATATCTCTGAGGCAATGTTTGAAGATAACGATATAATGGATAAGATAAAGGCAGAGGGCGTAGAGTGTGAAAAGTTCATCTGCGACGTTTCAAGCTATGCACAGGTAGAGGAAACAGTCAAGGCAGTAAAGGCTCGTTTCGGCACTATCGACGTTCTCGTAAACAACGCAGGAATCACTCGTGACGGTCTTATGGCTCGTATGAGCGAGGAGCAGTACGATATGGTAGTTGCTGTAAACCAGAAGAGCGTGTTCAATATGTCAAAATTTGTGGGCAGCGTTATGATGCGACAGAAGTCAGGCAAGATAATAAATCTTGCTTCCGTTGCAGGACTTTACGGCAATCCCGGACAGATAAACTATTCCGCAACAAAGGCAGCTATCGTCGGCATGACAAAGACAGTTGCAAAGGAGCTTGGCTCAAGAGGTATCACCTGCAACGCTGTAGCCCCTGGATTTATCAAGACCCCTATGACAGACAAGCTCACAGACGCTCAGAAGCAGGCTATGATAAATCAGATAGCAATGAAGCGTTACGGCGAAGTTGACGAGATAGCAGGCGTTGTATCCTTCCTTGCCTCCAAGGACGCAAGCTACGTTACAGGACAGGTAATAGAAATAAGCGGCGGCCTGATGATGTAGCCGCTCACCGTGACGGGCATCTTACGCCATGTGGATTTGTTTTACGGAATGTAGATTTGATATGTTTTAAATGATACTAAGGAGTGTTTAAATGAGAAGAGTTGTTATCACAGGTATGGGTACAGTAAACCCTCTTGGCAAGAACGTAGAGGAATTTTGGGCTAATATCAAGGCTAACAAGAACGGTCTATCTTATGTTGACCAGTTTGATACCGAAAATTTTCCTGTAAAGATAGTCGGCGCTGTCAAGGATTTTGACTGCACTGAGTATATAGATAAAAAAGAAGCAAAGAGAATGGATAGATTTACTCAGTTCGCTGTTTGCTCTGCAAAGCAGGCTCTTAAAATGGCTGGCTCTGATTTCAAGGACGTTGATCCATTTAAGGCTGGCGTTATAATCGGTGTTGGTATCGGCGGTCTTAACATGACCGAAAAGGAAGTCACAAAGTTCAACGAAAAGCCTGACAAGGTGTCCGTATTCTTTATCCCTATGATGATAGGCAATATGGCTGCCGGCACTGTTGCAATGCAGACAGGCTTTAAGGGCGATAATTTCTGTACCACTACAGCTTGCGCTTCAGGTACTCACGCTATCGGCGAGGCTTTCAGAAAGATAAAGGACGGCTACCTTGACGTTTGCCTTTGCGGCGGCTCAGAGGCTTGTATCTCTCATTTCGCACTCAGCGGCTTCAACAATATGAAGGCTCTCTCAAAGGCAACAGAGCTTGACAAGGCTTCAACTCCATTCGACCTGAACAGACAGGGCTTTGTCCTTGGCGAGGGTGCAGGCATACTTTGCCTTGAGGAGTATGAGCACGCTAAAGCAAGAGGTGCAAATATCATAGCTGAAATAGCAGGCTATGGCGCAACAGGCGACGCTTATCACATGACAAGCCCATCACCAACAGGTGAGGCTGCCGCCCATGCAATGAAGTATGCCTATGAAGAAGCAGGTCTGAAGCCTGAGCAGGTGAACTACATCAACGCTCACGGCACATCAACAGGTCTTAACGATAAGTATGAAACAACAGCTATCAAGCTTGCTCTTGGCGAAGAAGCCGCAAGAAAGACGGTCATAAACTCCACAAAGTCTATGACAGGTCACCTTCTTGGTGCGGCAGGCGGCATGGAAGCTATCGTTACTGCACTTTCTGTACAGAACGACTTTGTTCATAAGACAATAAACTACACCACTCCTGACCCTGAGTGCGACCTTGACTACTGCGTTGAGGGAAACAGAGAAATGCCTGTTTATGCAGCACTTTCAAACTCTCTGGGCTTTGGCGGACATAACGCTACTATCTGTATCAAGAAGTGCGACTGATAAGGAGAAACTGATATGAGCGAAAAAATTTATGGTCAGTTTGACCTTGAAACAATAGAGAAGCTTGCCGATATCGTGAAGAATAAAGACCTCGGTGAGATAACAATAGCTGACGGCGACAAGGTGATAACAGTAAAGGGCAAGAAATGCCCTCCTCCTGCACCAATGGGAATGCCTATGCCAATGGCTGTAGGCACAGCTTTACCTGCTACCCAGACAGCACCAGAAGCGTCGGCAACATCAGCGCCGGTAACAGGCGGCAAGGCAGTTAAAGCCCCTATCGTGGGAACATTCTATGCCGCTCCGTCACCTGATTCAAAGCCGTTCGTAAGCGTTGGCGACAAGATAAAGAAGGGCGACACTATCTTCATTATCGAGTCCATGAAGGTAATGAGCGAAGTACAGAGCGAATTTGACGGCGTGGTAAGAGAGATATGCGTAAACAGCGGTGACGCTGTTGAGTTCGATCAGACCATAATGATACTTGACTAAACTGATTTGGAGGAAAGACAATGGCAGTTGTTTTGAATAAAGAGCAGATCATGGAAATAATCCCTCACCGTGACCCTTTTCTGCTTATCGACGAGGTAAACGAGCTTGAAGTGGGCAAGCGTGTAAAGGCTACAAAGTATATAAAGGCTGAGGACTTTTGGTTCAAGGGACATTTCCCGAACTATCCTGTTACTCCAGGCGTACTTATGGTAGAGATGTGTGCGCAGGCAGGTGCAGTTGCACTGCTTTCACTTCCTGAGAACAAGGGCAAGATAGGTCTGTTCGGCGGCATAAACAACTGTAAGTTCCGTCAGCAGGTAGTGCCTGGTGATAAGCTGGATATCGAGGTGGAGATAATCAAAGTCAAGGGTCCTATCGGTGTTGGAAAGGCACTTGCTTCTGTAAACGGCAAGAAGGCTGTTTCCGCTGAGATAACTTTTGCGATAAAGTAAGGTATCTCTTATTCTAGTCATAATTAGTGAGGCATAATATGTTCAAAAAAGTATTGATAGCGAACAGAGGCGAGATCGCTGTCCGCATTATAAGAGCCTGCCGAGAGCTTGGCATACATACTGTTGCGGTATATTCAACCGCCGACAGAAACGCTCTCCACGCTCAGATAGCAGACGAAGCAGTCTGCATAGGTCCTGCACCAAGCAAGGACAGTTATCTTAATGTCAGGGCGATAATCTCCGCCTGCGAGATAACAGGTGCAGACGCTATCCACCCGGGCTTTGGCTTTCTGTCTGAAAATCCGTCCTTTGCGAGAATGTGCGAAAAGTGCGGCATAACTTTCATAGGACCAAGAGCCGAGTCTATTGAAATGCTTGGCGATAAAGCGCAGGCAAAGGAAACAATGAAAGAAGCAGGCGTGCCTGTTATAATGGGTTCAGACGGCGCTATCTCAAATATCCATGCGGCGCATACCCTTGCAAGAGATCTTGGCTACCCTGTTATGGTAAAGGCTTCAGCAGGCGGCGGAGGACGCGGTATAAGGATCGTTCACTCCGACGATGAGCTTGAAGCACAGATGACCGCCGCAAAGCAGGAAGCTCTTGCCTGCTTCGGCAATGACGAGATCTATATCGAGAAATTCATAGAAGACCCTAAGCATATCGAGATTCAGATACTTGCAGATAATTACGGCGACGTTATCTATCTGGGCGAGCGTGACTGCTCCATGCAGAGAAGAAATCAGAAGGTCCTCGAGGAAGCCCCTTCCCCTGCAAGCTTTATGAATGAGGACCTTCAACGCCGCCCTTCCCGAAAAAGGCAAAGCCGCTTGTATAGCCGCTAAGGTCTGCGGCTATAGGAACGCAGGCACTATTGAGTTCCTTGTGGATAAAAACGGCGAGTTCTATTTCATGGAAATGAACACCCGTATACAGGTGGAACACCCTATCACAGAGGCCGTCACAGGCGTTGACCTTGTAAAGCAACAGCTCCTTATCGCATCAGGACAGAGATTGTCTATAAAGCAGGAGGATATAAAGCTGACAGGTCATGCAATAGAGTGCCGTATAAATGCGGAAAATCCGCTTCTTGATTTCAGACCGTCACCTGGCAGGATAAAGTCGCTCTTTATCCCAGGAGGACCAGGAATAAGAGTAGATACTGCAGTTTATCAGGGCTATGAGATACCGCCTTATTACGATTCCATGATAGGCAAGCTCATCGTTCATGGTAAGAATAGAGAAGAAGCTATTGCAAAAATGACATGGGCGCTGTCTGAGTTTATCGTGGACGGCGTTGCAACCAATGTTGATTTCCAGCTTAAGCTTATAAGACGCCCTGAGTTTTTAGAGGGCAATTACGATAACGGTTTTCTTAACCGTACCGACATTTTGGCAGATGAGAGGAGTAAGGAATAATGCTTGAAGATCTGTTTTCTGTCGTTAAAGTAAGATTTAACGGCGATAAGGCGGACGATGACAAGAAAAAGACCGATATCCCAAAGGGTCTGCTTTTCAAGTGTCCAAGATGCAGAAACGTCACTTTTATGGAGGAGTTTCAGGCAAACGGCAAGGTTTGTCCTCACTGTAACTATCATTCAAGACTTACCGCAAAAGAACGTCTTGATATCACCATAGATAAGGGTAGCTTTGAGGAATTTGATAAGGATATGGTATCAAAAAATCCTATAGATTTCCCTGACTATGAAGCAAAACAGCAGGCTTTGAGAGAAAAGACCGGTCTTAAAGACGCCGTTATCACAGGAAAGGCTGCCATAAGAGGCGAGAAGATAGTTATAATAGTTATGGATTCCAACTATATGATGGCTTCCATGGGCAGCGTTGTGGGCGAAAAGATAACACGAGCTATCGAATACGCCACCGCAAATAAGCTCCCTGTTATCGCATTCACAGCCTCAGGCGGAGCAAGAATGCAGGAGGGTATAGTTTCCCTTATGCAAATGGCGAAAACAAGCGGTGCTGTGGCTAGACATAACCAAGCAGGTCTGCTTTATATCGCAGTTATGACCGACCCTACCACGGGCGGTGTAACAGCTTCCTTTGCGTCACTGGGCGACATCATAATCGCAGAGCCAAAGGTGCTTATCGGATTTGCAGGCAGACGTGTTATAGAGGGTACTATCAAGCAGAAGCTTCCTGACGATTTCCAGTCTGCCGAGTTCATGCTTGAAAACGGCTTTGTTGATATGATAGTTGAGCGAAAGAAAATGAGAAGAGTTCTCGCTCATATACTCAGACTTCATAAGCCAGCAAAGGAGGTGTCCTCAAATGAGTGAGCTGACAGCTTGTCAAAGACTTGATATAATCAGACACAAGGGCAGACCCACTGCCAAGGACTATATCCCTCTTATATTCGACGATTTCTTTGAGATGCACGGAGACAGACTTTTTGGTGATGACGGTGCTGTTATGGGCGGCATAGCCTATTTTAAGGGCATACCTGTTACAGTTATCGCAGAGGTAAAGGGCAGAGATCTTGCAGAAAATCAGAAGTGCAATTTCGGTATGCCACACCCGGAGGGCTATAGAAAGGCTCTCAGGCTTGCAAGGCAGGCTGAGAAGTTCCATAGACCTGTTATATGCCTTGTTGATACAGCAGGCGCATTCTGCGGCGTAGAAGCTGAGAAGCGTGGTCAGGGCGAAGCGATAGCCAAAAACATCATGGAGTTCATGACCCTCAAGACTCCTGTTATCTCCATAATACTCGGAGAAGGCGGCTCGGGAGGTGCGCTGGCTCTTGCAGTGTGCGATGAGCTTGCAATGCTTGAAAACGCTATCTATTCGGTAATATCACCGAGAGGCTTTGCAAGTATCCTGTGGAAGGATTCCACAAGAGAGCGTGAAGCCTGCGATATAATGAAGATAACCGCCGAGGATCTTACAAGACTTGGCGTGTGCGACCATATAATTTCCGAGGCCGACGGCGGCGCACATAACGACCCACAGCTCACTGCGGAGAATATCTCTGACTATATCGAGGGAGCTTTGAAAAGAAAATTGCAAAAAGGTCTTGACGAATTGCTTGAGGGGCGTTATAATAAGTTTAGAACTGTGGGCGAGTTTGAGGAAAGTTCGCAGGAATGAGTTTTTTTGATGATCATGCCGAATGATTTGCCGACTTATGAGCGGCGGCGGCTGACATAAATGCTGCGCTGAGCGGCAGACCCAGTAAAGTACAGAATGGAGGTAAAGTAATGGTATTTGATAAGATCAAGGACATTATCGTAGAGCAGCTCGACGTTGAAGAGGACGCAGTAACTATGGAGGCTTCTATCACAGAGGATCTCGGCGCTGACTCACTGGACGTAGTTGACCTTGTAATGAGCATCGAGGAGAGCTTTGATGTAGAGATCCCTGATGAAGAGGTCGAGAACATCAAGACTGTTGGCGATATCGTTAAGTATATCGAGAACAAGGTCGAGGAATAATCTTTGACTGTTTCAAAAAGCTGTGCTTTTGCACGGCTTTTTTTATTTTACCTGATTTGTGGAATATGCACAAAATGGGAGTATATTTATTAAAGGGTATAGACAAATGAGGGCTATTGTGATATAATTAAATCAATGAGTAAATATTGGGGCTAAGCTCCGGAAAGGAAAAATGATGCTGCATGAAAAATCCTGCGGTGCTATCGTTTACAGAAAGTATCACGGCAACACCGAGATACTGCTGATAAAGCATATCAACAGCGGTCATTGGTCATTCCCAAAGGGTCACGTTGAGGGCAATGAAACAGAGGAAGAAACTGCCAAGCGTGAGATCATGGAGGAAACGGGGATAGACGTAAATCTTGATACCACGTTTCGGGAGATAGTGTCCTATTCACCAAGGAAGGACACGCAGAAGATCGTTGTCTACTTTATCGGCAAAGCAAAGAACACCGACTACACTCCTCAGGAAGAGGAGATCGCAGACATACGCTGGGTCGAGATCGGCAGGGCAGGACAGGTCCTGTCTTACGAAAACGACCGCTGTATTGTAAACAAGGCGAAGAAATTTATAATCTGAAAAGAGTTCCATAAAATGCGTTCAGGTGTTGAACGGTGTTTTATGGAACTTTTTGCTGTCTGTATACACATTAATAATGTGGACCCCCAAAAGTTAGTTCAGGTAGGAAAACGGGCGAACACTGTTCGCCCCTACAGTGGATATTATACAAAATTCATGTGGTCAATTTGTGCAAACAAATGATTTATGATTTAATTTGGCAATAATCCATTAATTGTTGCATTTTTTATGCAACAAAAAGAGCATTTTTCAGGGATAAGTAGAAGGCGTCTTAGATACTTGCGGGCACGTACAAGCCCTGTGACTTAGTGAATACGATGAGAGATTCTGGAACAGGCTGTAGAGTACTTGTATCAGGACGTGGGCGTGCATTGTGATATTTTGTGTATACAAAACCTAGGGCATAATACCCAGTGTCATACTCCGAATGCAACTTGAAAATTGAATAAAAAAGGCTAAAACCCACGGCAACAAAATCGTAGGGGCGAACACCGTTCGCCCGCTTGTTTTGTCGTTTCGCTCACTATATCATTTGCATTATCCGCATAAAAAACAGGAACGAACAAAGTCCGTCCCTGTCTGCATTTCATTTATGTAAGCGATGTGAAATCATATCTCGCTGTCATTATAGCACTCGAACACCTTTTCAGCATGAGCCTTGTCAGCGTCGCTCTGCCTTGTGATAAGGCTAACGATAGGTACAAGAACAAGTCCGAAAAGCATTGCAAATGCGCCTGCGTTGATAGGCGAGGCAAGGTTTATGCCCCAAAGTGTTCCTGTGTGACCTGCAAGGGTGTAGTATGCCATGTGTATCACTGTTATGCCTACTCCTGCGATAAAGCTTGCCATGCAAGCTGCCTTTGTTACGCCCTTCCAGAAAAGTCCGTACATGAACGGTGCAAGAAATGCTCCTGCAAGTGCGCCCCATGAGATAGACATGAGAGTTGAAATTACTGTCTGTGGATTTTCAAGGGTGATTATTGCAAGCACAACTGAGATGATAAGAAATACGGCAATGAAAATTCTCATTGTGATAAGCTGTTTTTTCTCGTCCATTTTTTCTTTCATTATAGGCTTGATAAGGTCGATAGTCAAAGTGGAGCTTGATGTAAGCACCAGTGATGAAAGTGTTGACATTGAAGCCGAAAGCACAAGAACGATAACAAGTCCGAAGAGCAGTGAAGGAAGCTTTTCCATCATAGTCGGAACTATTCCGTCAAAACCGCCCTCAGGAAGTCCGTCAGCGCTCTTGACAAAAAGTCTGCCGAAGCCACCAAGGAAGTAACAGCCGCCTGCTACCACTACTGCAAAGAATGTGGATACGATGGTGCCTGTTTTGATAGCCTTGTCGTCTTTTATTGCATAGAATTTCTGTACCATTTGCGGAAGTCCCCATGTGCCGAGAGAAGTGAGTATAACAACGCCTGCAAGGTTTATAGGGTCAGGGCCGAATAGTGACGAATATGCACCCTTGTCGCCATTTGCGTCAGAAATATCACCAAGCAGGTCAAAAGAATTTCCAAGGCCACCGTTTTCTCCAAGCACTGCAAGAACTACCGCCGCAATGCCCACCAGCATTACTATTCCCTGAATAAAATCGTTCAGTGCTGTAGCCTTGTAGCCACCCATGATAACATACACCGCAGTGAAAACTGCCATGCCGATTATACAATATTTGTAAGGAACGCCAAAGCCCTTCTCAAAAAGTCTTGACAAGCCGTTGTAGACCGAAGCCGTATAAGGGATAAGGAATACGAACACGATAAGTGCCGAAACTATCTTCAAAGGCTTGCTGTTGTATCTCTTTTCAAAATACTCAGGCATGGTCTTTGCCTCAAGGTGCTTTGACATTATCCTTGTACGTCTGCCCAAAACTTTCCATGCAAGCCATGAGCCTATGACGGCGTTTCCAATTCCTACCCATGTGGAAGCTACACCGTAATTCCAGCCGAATTTTCCTGCATAGCCTACAAAAATTACTGCCGAGAAGTATGAAGTTCCGTATGCGAAGGCTGTGAACCATGCTCCCAGACCTCTTCCTCCCAGTACAAAATCATTGACGCTTGCCGATTTTCTGCGGTAATAAACACCTATGCCTATCATAAGTGCAAGGTATAATACCAATACTATCCACCTTGCTGTCAATCCAATACACTCCTTTTACTTCATGTGTCGCTTTAAAGCTTTTATGCTTTTGCGTTTTTACTTGCTAAAGTACAATGATACTATTATAGTACAAAGCGGAGTATTTGTCAATACGAAACGGCATAAAAAAGCCACCGCAAAGGGAGATTTTGCGACAGCTTTTTTGGTGAAAATCACGAAGTTTACCTGTGTAAAACATCATCGTTCATCGTGACGGTCGCTTTCGCCTGCGGTGATACAAAGGCACATTGTCACAACGCCCACAAAACCGCCTACCAGCGTTCCTGCAAAAAATTCAAGCATAAAAACACCTCCTGCGGATAGTGTGGGCATTTAGCGAAAATGTTATGCAGATAAAGTGGGCAGGGTATAGAAAACTTATTTCAGTATGCGATATTTACAGTCATAGCCATCACAGCGAGAAAAGCGATATTTGCGGCTGTGAAATATGCGAAATATCTGCCTTTGATATGGGGGTGGCTGCGGCATATCTGCTTGTAGGATATAAGGCTTGCCATGGAGGCGATAAGAGTGCCAAGGCCGCCTATGTTCGTTCCTATTATAAGTGCGTTCAGCTTGTTGGTGAAGCCTGAAAGGAGTATAGCGCATGGAACGTTGCTTATTATCTGACTTGCGGCAACGGCAATAAAAAGCTCGTGACCGTTTATTATGCTGCTGAGTACACTGCGGAAAATCTCTACTCTGCCCATATTTCCGATAAAGATGAAAAATCCGCAGAATGTAAGAAGCAGTGAGTAATCAACTGTTTTAAGCACGTTTCTGTCAGCAATGGCAGAGAAAGCAAGTGTGCAGAGGGCTGTTATCTGCCATGGGATAAGCCTTGCAACTGTAAGCAGGCAAAGGACAAAAAGCAGGACGTATCCTGAAAGCTTTGTATTGTCTTTAGTCGAATATGTATCGAAGTTTTCAGCAGTTATATCTGTCTTGACAGACAGCTTTCCAGACTTTTTACACACTGCAAGCGTCCACAGAAAAAGCATCGCTCCTGCCACAATAGTAAAGGGAAGCATAAGTACAAGAAAATCTTCCAGCTTCATATCTGATACACCAAAAAGGTATAGATTCTGAGGATTGCCTATAGGCGTGAGCATACTGCCAAGATTTGCGGCAATGGTCTGCAGAACGACAATGGATATGAGAAGCTTGTTGCCTGCTTCACCGAGAGTTGAGAGGGCGGTGAGAGTGAGGGGAACAAAGGTCAGAAGTGAAACGTCGTTTGTTATGAACATACTTGAAAAGAAGCAAAGTCCCACAAGCACTATGGAAAGCTGAAATGCGGTATTGACTTTGCTTATGATAAATTTTGCACTGCGTTCAAAAATGCCAAGACCTTTGCAGCCCTCGGTCACTATCATAAGAGAGAACAGAAGTCCAAGTGTTCGGAAGTCGATATAACTTGCATATGCTTTGTCAGGTGTGACGAAAAATGCAGATATAACGGCTAGGAGCATTGCCACTATCAGGACGGTTTCTTTTTTAGCAAAAGTGATCGCTTTGTTTATGTTTTTCATTTTATCATTTCCTGTCGTTTATTCATATGATAAAATTATATCATGAAAATGATATTATTACAAGATTTTGAGCTGCTTTAAGAAAAAAACTTGACAAGTTTAAATAACCATGTTATGAAAGAGAAAAAGAAAAGTTCCTTTGCAGTTTGAAATGGTGTTTTTTATCGCTACGCTAATGTGTTCTCACAAGGCAGCGTTCATGGTGCAGGCTAACATGAGAGTGAGCCTGAGGCGCTTAAAAAGACCAACGGTATCTACAAGCACATGGTTGAGATGCAGATTTGCTCGGAGAAATGGAAATACTGATATGAATAGAAACCACCGCTGGGAGGAAAACTCTCAGCGGTGGTTTTGGTTTGTTTGCGTATTATTTTGCGGAGATGTTTCCGCTTTCTGATTTTTTGATAAGACCTGCGGTGAGAGCTTTTTTCAGGGTGTAGCTTATTACGCTCTCCGTTGTGCCCACAGCTCTTGTGTAGCCGAATTTCTTGGCTGTTTCTCTTACGAGGTCGGTTTCTGAAAGGCTTATCTGCTGGCAAAGCACTTCTTTCACGGCGTTTATTATCTCCTCAGAGGGGATATCCTCCATGCTTCGCTTGTTGGTATCGTCGCTTGTGCGATAGATAGAATAGCTTTCAGGGGATTGCCCCTCTTTCCAAAGGAAAACTCTGTTTTCATCGGCTGTGGCGAATGGTGAAACGCCTTGTGCGGCATCGGCAAAGACGCTTTCCACTCTTGAGCCGCTTCGTGTTATGCCCCATGCGGTGAAAACTTTTCTCATGAAAAGCTTCTCGCTTATTGGTGCTTCGGCAGCGATTATCTTTTCGGCTGTTTCCCTTATTTTCTGCTTGTTTTCGGGTTTGTAAAAGTCATCAGATGTACCCATTATGCCAATATCTGCGGTCACATAGGGCTGTGCAAAGGCTGATGTGAGGGCGGAAGCTTCTTCTTTTTCAAACTGCGATGTGGAATAGACGGCAGGCTTTGAGGAGGGAGCGGTTTCGGCTTCATGCTTTGGTGCGCTGTCTATGGCGGCTTTTATGTTTCCCAGAACTCGGTCCTTATCGTCAAACCAATCGAGCGTCCACACTCTCAGGATATTCCAGCCAAGACCGTTAAGCACGCTTGGCTGTAGGATAAATCTATCCTGTGCGGTTGAGCTGTGGAGAGTGTTTTCGCCGTCAAGGAGTATTCCCAAGAGATACTCCTTTTCGTTGTCAGGGTCGATTATGCCGATATCAACTTTGAACTCGGAGCTTCCGATGTTGCATTTCACCCCATAGCCAAGCTCTTTTATGGCTTTTGCGATACACTCTGTTACCGTGCTGTCGCTTGTGCTTTTTGTGGTGCTGTGGGCTGTTACGGCAAGCTTTCCACGCTCGGCAAACTCCAGGAAGCCTTTAAGTCCTGCAACGCCCTCGGAACGTGTTCTTGAAAGGTCTATCTGCTCAGGACGGAGGACAGAGTAGACTATCATGGCTTTTCTTGCACGGGATATTGCTACATTAAGTCTTCGCCAGCCGCCGTCACGGTTGAGAGGGCCGAAGTTCATTGAAACTTGTCCCTTTTCGTCAGGGCCATAGCCGACGGAGAAGAGTATAACGTCACGTTCGTCGCCCTGAACGTTTTCAAGGTTTTTGATGAAGACCGGCTCTGGTGACTTTCTGTCAAGCTCTTCAAGCTCAGGGTGGTTTGCCCACTCTTCGCAGAGCATATCGTCAATGAGATTTTGCTGAACGGAGCTGAATGTTACAACACCTATGCTGTCATTGCGGAGCTTTTCATCGCTCATTCGTCTTATTATCTCGTCAACAACGGCTCTTGCCTCGGCTTTGTTTTGCTTTGTTCTGCCCTTGTCATAGTGACCCTCGGGGTGGATAATGCTCACCTTTGAAATGAGGTCGTTATGGGACGGGAATGTGAGAAGCTTATTGTCATAGTATTTCATGTTGCTGTAGGCAATAAGGCTCTCGTGGCGTGAACGATAATGCCATTTGAGATACTGCTGCGGCATGGAGATAGCAAGGCAATCGTCAAGGAGGCTTTCAAGGTCTTCTTTTTCGCTGTTTTCTTCGTCTATCCGATTTGAGGAGAAGAAGTTTGTAGGTGGGAGCTGTTTAGGGTCGCCCACAATAACAACGTTCTCGCCCCTTGCGATAGTGCCTGCGGCTTCGGCTGTTGGCAGCTGTGAAGCTTCGTCAAAGATAACAAGGTCGAATTTCGGGAATGACGGGTCTATATACTGTGCAACTGATATGGGGCTCATGAGCATACAAGGGCAGAGCTTGCGGAGAAGATTTGGTATCTTATCGAAAAGGCTTCTAAGCGACATCATTCTGCCGTTGCTCTTTATGGCACGTTTGAGTATGCCCATTTCAGAGGTGGAAGCGCAGGCTGAGCCTTGGGCAGGTATTTTTGCGGAAAGACGAGCCAAAAGCTCCTGTATAGTCAGGCGTGAGAATTTATCGAGAGTGTCTTTGAACTGTGTGATAAGGTCGTTTGCACTGTTACTGCTGAACTGGCTAAGACGTTTATCGCTGTTTATTATCATAAGTGCAAGCTGATAGTTTAGCGTGCAGGAGAATGCTTTTTCTACGTTTTCGCTGTCAACATTGCCTGTGCGGTAGCTTTCGCTGACACCTGAAAGTCCGTTGTCTGAAAGCTCTTTGTCAACGCTGTTGAACTGGGCGGCGTATCTAAGCTTATCGGCGTTTTCGGCATAGGTATTAAGCTTTTCTGCAGATAAGCCAAGCCAATCTGCACTTGCTTCTATGGCGGTCATGTTGGCTGAGAAGTTGTCCTCAAAGGCTGAAAGCTTTTCAAGGAACGAGGAGAGAGCCTGTCCTTCAGAAGTGCAGTTTGCTTTTCCGATAGTCTGAGCCATTTGTGCAAGGTCAGCACCCGCTTTCTGCTTAATGGCATTCATAATGCTGTCGGTTTTTGAAACGGCTTTTTCAAGGACATTCCAATCGGTCTGCTCGTTCATGTAAATACCTGTGAGAAGCGCTGTTACATCTGACGGCAGGCTTCGCAGGAAGTCTTTCTTTTCGCTTATGGTGCAAAGCTTATCGAGAATTTCACCAAGGTTTGCTTTTGTAACGGAAGCAGGGTCTTTGGCGTGGAGCTTTATTCCCTTTGTGAGCTTTCCAAGCTTTATGGCTTTTGGCAAAAACCAGCTTTGCTCTGCCTGCTTATAGAGCATTTTCGATTCTGACGCAGGAAGGTCAAAAATGCTTTTTTCAAAATGGCTGAGGATATCGGTGCAGAGAGCGGTATACTCTTTTCCTATGGCAAGAGTATCTTTGATCTTTTGCAGGGTGATATCATAGTGAGGTGCGCAGAGAAGTCCGTCAAGAAGTTCACCGTCAGCGGTGGAAGCTTTGTATATGTGGGAAAGCATTTTTACTGCTGTCTTGTCAAGGTCGCCGCTGTAGCTATAAGCCTGTGCGAGAGTTTGTGCGCACTGAGAGGAAGCGGTGGCTTTTTGGGCAAGGTCGGCGGCTTCTGTGTGGAACTTGTCACGCTGTTCCATAGAATATGATGTAATTCCGATGTCTTTAAGTGGGAAGTCGGCAAAGTCGCCTGTTTCGGCTATGGCTATGGAATATCTATGCACAAGGTCGCTGAAACGGTCGAGAGTTTCCTTTGCTATATTTGTGAGAATATCTTTTGAAACTGATATTTTGCCTTTTTCGGATATACTGCGTTCATAGGCTGATATAGCTTCATAAAGGGTCACACCACAGTTACGCTTTTCGTGAAGTGCGGTTATGGTATCGTTGAGCTGGGCTTTCTGAGTTTTGAGCCTTGCGGCTTCGGCTGAATACTCCTCGGGAGATTTTATTTTGCCCACTTCAAGGGCTTTGTCAAGCTCTGCAAGGACAGTGGTCTTGTTTGTTTTATTGGAATGGAGTTCAAGGCAGAACGGGTCAAGTCCCAGATTTGCAAGACGTTTCTGCACCACGTTGAGGGCTGCCATTTTTTCGGCAACGAACAGCACAGACTTGTCATTGTAGAGGGCGTTTGCTATCATATTTGTGATAGTCTGAGATTTTCCTGTTCCAGGAGGGCCGTGGAGGACAAAGCTTTGTCCGCTTCCTGCTGCGGCAATGGCGGCAAGCTGTGAGGAGTCTGCACTCATTGGCACTGCCATGTTTTCAAGGTCAAGGTCGGAATCTATATTCTCAGGGGTTATGCTTATATCCTCGGGGGCATAGGTGAGAGAGCCAGCCATAAGGCTGGACACCACCTTGTTTTGGCTTATCTCCTCTGAGCGGTTGCGAAGGTCGTTCCACATTACGAACTGGCTGAACGAGAACAGACCGATAAAGGCATATTCCTCGATGTTCCAACGCTTTTTGCCCATAACCGCCTGACGGATAGTATTGAAAACAAGGGGCAGGTCAATGCCATGTTCGTCAAGTGGGAGAGGGTCAAGACCTGTGATACTGATGCCGTGGTCTTGACGGAGATATTCAAGAAGCGTGACGTTTATCTGAGTTTCTTCCTGTCTGCTCCTTATTATATAGCCCTTATTGCGTGTGTTGCGGACGATATCTATAGGGATAAGCACCAAAGGGGCATAGCGTGGCTTTTCGGAAAGGTCGCTTTCATACCAGCGGAGAAGTCCCAGAGCGAGGAAAAGGGTGTTGCTGCCGTTTTCCTCCATGCTCACCTTTGCGGAGCGGTAGAGGCTTTTAAGGGCAGTGTCAAGGTCGGCTTCATTAAGGAACGTTCTTATGCGGTTGTTTTTGAACTCGTTCTCGGCGATATTTGTCACAAGGTCCTTTTCGTTCTCGATAGCGAATATTTTTGCGTCACGAGTGGAAACTGTCCACTCGGTAGGTATTTCCATGATACGGAAGTCACTTCCGCTTGCAAGCTCGTCCTCAAGCTTTCCAAGGTCTGCGGTCATAAGCTGCATGGTGTTTTTTGTGACACGGAAGTTCAAAAGAGAATTTCGCAGGCTGAAATCAAGAAGCTTTCTTTCCCATATGCGCATTTTTGTGACGGGCTTATCGTTGCCCTCTGCCACTTTGCCAAGAAGCGAGCTGTTAAGCTCAGAGGGGGCGAGCATCTCTTTTGGCTTGTCGGATCCTTCGGCAAGCTGCATACCTGAATAGGTTTGCTCGGGACGCAGTGGGATAGGTCTTATGCCACTTCCACGGGTGCGGATAATGTCTATGACGCACTGAAATTCCATGTTGCTTATATGGTCTTTGCCGTGTTTCATGGCATGGTCGAAACGCTCGACATCGTGAACGTTGCTGTCAACAAAGTCTGTACACTCCACAAGGAGCATTTCTTCGGCATTTTCTGCAATGCGCTTTTCAATGGCGGAAACATCGTCAACGCAACAATCTGCGAAAGTTTCGTTTTCAAGCCAACAGCCGCAGAAAGCGTGACCTGTCATGAAAAACAGCAGAGGGTGAAGTCCCACCGCTTCAAGGCAGGCGGCATAAAGCACCGCAAGGTCAAGACAAGTACCCATTTTTTGCTCCAAGACCTTATGCGGCAGGCGTATCCTCTGACCTATGGCTTCATAGCTTGCAGGAGGATCGTTGTAGACTATTTTTTGCTGGACGAGGGCGGCAAAAATTGCTGCCATTTGAAGCTTCACGTTGTTTGGGTTGTTGGTCTGATAGCCTGTGAAAGAGGGGTCGCCTTTCCACTTTTTCAGGAACGTGGAAGCGTCATGAATAACTGGGGAGAGCGCAGGGTGATTTGGCGTAACAAATGCGGCTATCATCTCAGGCATTATGTTCAAACCGCTCCACTGATCGCAGGCGAGAATCTCTATAGTGTTCTGATAGGTGAAGATATTTTCACCATTTTGAAGCACCTCAATGGTGATATTGCCCACCATTTTTTCTGTAAGAGAGAAAAGAAGATCTGTGTTGGTAGATATCCTCACGGGGGATATCTCGGCAGAACTTTTTGCGGGGATAGAGCCGATATAATATGTAAATTCCTTTGCAAACTCAGGCTCAAAGGTTATTTTAAGGCTGATATTCTCAAGGGCTTCCTCTGAGTTGTTGTTTACTACAAGGCTTCTTATGACAGGGACATAGTTTTGCTGCATGGCAAAGTTTATAGATGCGTTTATGTGTCCGCCGACAGTGACGATATTATCCACTTTTACCCCTCCGACAATAATTTTTTTAATAAGGAACACCGAACAAGGAGTGTGCGGTGCAGTCATATATACTCATTATAGCACAAATAAACACATTGTGCAATATTTTTCCTGAGGACAGGATATGCTATATAAAAAGTAAACCCATTGTTCATAGTATCTTTATTGAATAGGTGGGAGGGTTGTGCTATAATACACTTTGAAATTCAATAGAAAATTTGGAAAGGTGAAAACTATGGAAAGAATACTTGATTGGAACAAATATCTTGATACTGCGGCGAAAATGGTTTCTGAGGGAATCGTTATGCTCAAAAATGAAAATAATGCTCTGCCACTTGATACAGACAAAGAGGTGGCCGTTTTCGGACGCATACAGTTTCATTATTATAAAAGCGGAACAGGCTCGGGAGGAATGGTGAACGTTACTAAGGTAGTGAACATTCTGGACGGGCTTATTGATAACGGTGTAAAGGTCAATGAGAAACTTCTTGGCACATACAGAAAATGGGACAAGGAAAACCCATTCGACTTAGGCGAGGGCTGGGGCGGAGAGCCTTGGTCGCAGAAAGAGATGCCACTTGACGAGGGGCTTGTCAAAGAAACTGCAAAAAGCTGTGAAACTGCCATTGTGATAATAGGCAGGACGGCAGGCGAGGAGCAGGACAACAGGCTGGAGGCAGGCTCTTATTTGCTAAGCGATGACGAGATAGCTATGCTCACGGTGGTGAGGGAGAATTTCAAGAAAGTTGTTTTGCTTCTCAATGTGGGAAATATCATCGATATGACCGTCATAAACAGAATTGCCCCTGACGCTGTGCTTTATGTTTGGCAGGGGGGAATGACAGGCGGAAAGGGTACGGCAGACGTTTTGACAGGAAAGGTAAGCCCAAGCGGAAAGCTTCCTGACACTATCGCATACAAGGCGTCGGACTACCCTTCGGACGCTAATTTCGGCAGGGAGGAAAACAGGGATATTTACGCTGAGGATATTTATGTGGGATATCGCTATTTTGAGACTTTTGCTAAAGACAAGGTGCTTTATCCGTTCGGATTTGGCCTTTCATACACTGGGTTTGAGATAAAGACGGAAAAGGCTGAGATAACAGAGGGGGCTGTGAAGCTTTCTGTATCGGTGAAAAATATCGGTTCTTACAAGGGCAAAGAGGTAATAGAGGTCTACTGCGAAGCTCCGCAGGGAAGGCTCGGCAAGGCGGCTAGAGTGCTTTGCGGCTTTGAAAAGACCAGGGAGCTTGTACCACAGGAAGAGCAGGTGGTTGAGATAGCAGTGGATATCGCAAAGCTTGCTTCTTATGACGATTCGGGTGTGACGGGCAACAAGTCATGCTATGTGCTTGAAGCAGGGGAATATAAATTCTATGTGGGCAGTGACGTGAGACGTGCTGAATATGCTTGCAGTTTTGAGCAGGGTGAGGATTTGGTAACAGAAAGGCTCACTCAGTCGCTTGCTCCTGTGGAGAGTTTTGAGAGGATAAAGCCTGTTTGCGAGGGCGGAGCTTTCAGCATTGGCAGAGAGGCTGTGCCTGTATCTGAGGTAGACGAAAGTGCAAGGCGTTTGGAGAAGCTTCCGAAAGAGATAGCATACACTGGTGACAAGGGTATAAAGCTTTGGGACGTTAAGAACGGCAAGAACACAATGGACGAATTTATTGCACAGCTTTCAGACTATGACCTTTCCTGCATTATAAGGGGCGAGGGCATGGGAAGCCCTAGGGTCACGGCTGGTACGGCTTCGGCGTTCGGGGGAGTGTCGGAAAATCTCAATGGCTTTGGCATACCTGCTGGCTGCTGTTCGGACGGCCCGTCGGGCATGAGACTTGACTGCGGCACAAAGGCTTTCAGCCTGCCGAACGGCACTATGATAGCTTCTTCGTTCAACAAGGAGCTTACAAGTGAGCTTTTCGCTTTTATGGGACTTGAAATGGCGGCTAACAAGGTGGACTGTCTGCTTGGCCCTGGAATGAACATTCACAGACACCCTTTGAACGGCAGAAACTTTGAGTATTTCTCGGAAGATCCTTTTCTTACGGGCAAAATGGCGGCGGCTGAGTTAAAGGGCATGGCTGGTGCAGGAGTGACAGGTACGATAAAGCACTTCTGTGCGAACAATCGTGAGACAAACAGGCATTTTATCGACTCGGTGGTATCGGAAAGAGCACTCAGGGAGATATATCTAAAGGGCTTTGAGATAGCGGTAAAAGAGGGAGGAGCTTCCTCTGTTATGACCACATATGGCAGAGTAAACGGCTTGTGGACGGCAGGAAACTTTGACCTTAACACAGTGATACTTCGTGAGGAATGGGGCTTCAAGGGCTTCACCATGACGGACTGGTGGGCGAACATAAACGTTCGTGGAAAAGAGCCTGACAAGACGGATCTTGCAGCTATGGCCAGGGCGCAGAACGATGTTTACATGGTTTGTCCTGACGGAGAAAAGAATGACGATAACACGCTTGCTGCCCTTGAAAATGGCGGTATAGAGAGGTGTGAGCTTCAGAGAAATGCGGCGAACATATGCGGATTTCTTCTTCACACTAATGCTCTTAAGCGTGCGGAGGGTATAGGAGATACTGTCAAGGTGATAAACCGAGAGGACGAGGAGCAGGAGGACGACAAGCCAGTACAGTTTTATAAGGTAGACCGTGACATAACTCTTGACCTTAGTGATGTTGAAACAAAGAAAGGCACTTCTTATAGCTTTGCTCTTGACCTGTCAAACTTCGGTATTTACAGGGTGATAGTTACGGCAAGCTCTACGCAGAGTGAGCTTGCGCAGATACCTATGACGCTGTTCAGCATGGGAACTGCGGTGGGTACGTTCACGTTCAACGGCACTGGCGGCAAGGCTGTTTCAATGGAAAAGGAAACGCCTATGTTCTCACGCTTCACAACTTTCAGGATATACTTTGCACAGAATGGGCTTGACCTGCACAGTATCAGGTTTGAGCTGACGGACAAGGAACGTTGATTTAAGGCTGGCGTTATGTTTTGTGCAAGTGAATAAACAGCAAGATCGGTCAGTAGATCCAAAATGGGATCACTGACCGATCTTTTTGTGGTATTTGTGGGTGATCTGGGCATGAAAAAAGGACTATCAAACGATAGTCCTAAAATTGTATAATTGCTATCAAATTTGCATATTAGTTTATCACCGATATAGACCTGATTGCTTTCACAGAACTAGGTCCCAGTTTCTCAGCGGCATCGTACAGAAAAATGTACAGCATCAATAAATATAATGGAATAAACCTCGTTAAGAGGACGTTTCTGCCAGTCCTCTATCTGCGGAAGGAGGCGGTCTGTGATATCGGATACCATACTCCTCGAGCAGCATTCCGATGATGTTCTTTTTTCCTTCGCTCATTGGTTCTCTTTTTCTTCTTCCCATAAAAAATCAGCCTCCTGTGTTATTTTTATTATATCACAGTTGACTGACTTTTTACAGACTTTTCTTCAGAGGGTCTGTTTAAGTGGGAAATGAGATCACTTTATGAGTAAAAATATGTTCATTTGTAATAATACTTTATATTTGATTGTTTTTGCTTACTATTTTTTTATAAATATACACCTGTTTCTTCATCCCAATATCCAGTTACAGTATATGTTTTAGAAGACATAAAATTATTATTTTCAGCAGTAAGATAAACATTTATACGATCGCCATTATCATTTGCTCTCTTATATCGTGCAGAATCTCCTTGTTTTATAGAATATTCTGAACTTGCACTTCTACCATTTTTGTTTACTATCCAAAAATTTGTAATAGTATGTTGACCTTCACCAGATTTACTCATTTGTACTTTCCAACTATTAGAGTTATCACTTGTATTCCTGAATTCTGACTTAGGAGCTTGTGCATTATCTACACTACCCTGAATTCTAAAAGAAAAACCTATATTATTATCTTTATATGCTGCAAATACACTTGGAATCATTAAAGTTGATACTGCAACAACACACATACTAATGCTTATAACTTTCTTCTTTAAACTATTTTTCATTTTAAAAGCCTTCCAATTTATTACAAAAGCATATTATTACTTACGCTGAAATCTACCATTGGAAACTGATATAACTGTATCGGACAAAAGCGAAATATCCTCTTTATTATGACTTGCAATGATTATAAGCTTGTTTTTTTTCTTTTGTTCTAACAGGATTCTTCTGACATCATTGACACCATCTTCATCCAGAGCGTTTGTAGGCTCATCCAAAAGGAGAATGTCAGGATCTTCAAATAATGCCTGAGCAATACTTAATCGTTGTTTCATTCCCAGTGAAAAAGTTTTTACTTTTTTCTTGCTGTCGGGGTCGAGTCCTACTGATTTTATTGCAGATTTTATCATATTATCATTAGCTGTATTTTTTATTTCTGAAAGCATTTTCAGGTTATCAAAAGCTGAAAAATTAGGCAAAAGGTCTGTATTTTCTATAATTATGCCACAGCTTTCAGGGAAAGAAATATCCTTATGCAACTGCTTGCCATCAATTATTACTTTGCCGCTGTCAGGAAAAATCAAGCCGCAAATGGCACGCAAAAGCATAGTTTTTCCACTGCCGTTTCTGCCAACAAGTCCGTAAACATGACCACTTTCAAAAGTCAGATTTACATTATCAAGAATCTTATTATTCTTTATTGTTTTGGATAAATTCTCTATAATTATTTCAGACATTGCATATCCTCCTAAAAGATATCTTTTTGTTTTATGATTTTCCTGCATAAAAAAATACATACAATAATTGCAAAAGCCAAAATTAAATATAAAATGTATAAATCTACAAAATCAGCTGATATTAAATCTGTCCGGTTTTTCATTGAAAAGTTTGTAGTTAAAAACAGTAACGGAAAATATTGCTCCTTTTCAATAAAGTATCCACCCAGAATTGTGGAAACTATGTAGTATAAAAAAGCTGTAATTACGCCTGCAAATGATGAAAACTTCAGTTCAACCAATATTTGCAGTATACTGATAAAGAACAATGATAAAATGCTTGTGAAAATATAATTTGAAATATCTGCAACTGTAAAATCAATAATTTTTTCGTTGCGGATAAATAATAAAAAAGCATAGATAATTATCCGGGTCAGGCAAAATACACATACTGACAAGAATGATTTCAGAATTATTTTCCCAAGGATTAAAGTTCTTTTTTTATATCGCAAAAGCTCATACTTTCCATAACCATAAAGGTATTTTTCACAATTGCCAAATAAATTGAAAACAACCAGTGAAATAAACAGAAAATCCGATGCAACAAGCATATTGCTGTTTCTGATATTTACCCCTTCAATTAAACCTAAAAGACCTCTGCTGGGAAGAGAGTTTTGCATAAAAAGTGCCGAAAGAAAAATTATCGGAATATATAATAACATTTTTTTTAACATAGTGTGAGTCCCCTGCTTCATTGAAACGTCAGAAGTGGGCATATATCTCTCACTGACAAGAAGCAATCCATAAGTATTGAAATTTCAAATAGTGATGAGATTTACTTATCATTAGATCAGATACTTCTGTTCTTATTTAAATAATTACAAAACATCTCTATTCTTTATTTTGATTTTATTCAGAATTACAAACACAATTATTATTGGAACAAACATCAGAACATCTGAAACTATATTCAAATTTTTCATATCTGTATTATAATATTTGGTGCAGACAAGTGTAAAAAATATAGGTGTATTAAGATGCAGTAGTTTATAAATAAACATCATAACAGAATTAACTATAAATACAAGAATACCGCTTAAAATAGAATTTAATGTAATGTAGTACAGAAATATCATAATTTGACTTGTCAACAGATAATAAAGAACATATGCTGAAAATTGCAGAGCAAAAATATCAAAAAAGTTTATTTGAAATAGTATATTTTTACTAAAATTCACACACATAAAAATCAAATGTGGCAGGCAAAAGGCAACTGAAAACATAACAGAGCAAAAAATTGAATTTATCAGATTTTTATTTCCAATCTTTTCTCTTGAAATTCGAATAACATTCTGACAATTAAGCTTCAAGAGAGTACTACCAAACAGAAATGCAAACAATAATGTATAAATTGTTGCTGTGTTGTTATACCACAAATATCCGGCAGTGTTCACTGTATTATCAATTGCATCTTTAATTAAATTATCTCCATTTGCCATGGATATATATTTGTTTTTCCTTTCAACAGTAAAGTGATAGAACAAAAAGAAAATAAATGTCAGTAAAAAATATATGTAATGTTTTTTCTTATATTTCATCTTTGTTTCTTAACCCCATAAAATAAGTAACTATAAAAACCATCAATACAGTAGCTGAAAATATAATTAAGCCTGAAAGATAATGATTAAATCCGTACTCAGTAAAAGGTTGTATGGAATTTCCGACACCGTAGGGAAAAATTGCCTGAATTATCCAAACAAAAAATGAAACAGGGTAAGCTATATAATGATTTCTGAAAATAATTGAAAAGCATAATCCTAAAACACTACAAAGACCACAGACGAAGCAGTAGGTTATTATATAAATAAAATAGTAAATATATGGGTGGTTATAGCCAAATATAAACCATTTATTCATATCATGATAGTATTCCTCCATGCCTCCGAACGAACTTCCGCTATGAAAAAAAATTATGCACAATAAGAAATTCAAAAGCAGAGAGAAAAACATTATTACAGACGGAACAATTGCTGCAATTTTAAATTTTGTTTTGTAATACTCTTTTTTTCTACTCTCATTATCAGACATTTTAAATAGCCACTGTTTCTATCGGTTGTATAACTATCCGCATATAAAAGCAAGAAATATAATGGCAATATAAAAGAAAGCAGTATTTGTGTAAAATGCCCCATTGTTGAACCTGACAAAAAGCTTGTAAAAGCAGGGTGATTTTCAGGGTCAAAAGAACCAAATAAAATAATGTCATTATAAATATGTTGAATAAAATCTATTAATGGCAGCAAAAACATCAATAAAATAATTAATCTGCCCTTTGTACTTTTGAAAATTCGCATTAATTCACATTTTATCATTTTATCACCTTTAAAACAGAATAAGCATTAAATGAGACACTATATTGTCTAATTCATTAAGTATATTCCAAAAGTCGGCAATTGTCAATGGTGTTTTTTACAAATAAGCAAACAAATTATTTGTATTTTTGGGACATTATGTGTTGATTTTATGTAAGCGTAAAATAAATCCACGACTTCCAAACAATTGAACTTTGGTGTATAATAAAGTCCAAGCAACTCTATAGAGCGGATGAGAAAATCTAAGTTAGTCTATAGAGTGTGTTGGATCAAATTAGACGCAGGACGTAAAAGAAATGTTTAAAACAAAAACAAAGGCACGATTGAAACGAATGTTGTCCGGCGCACTCGCTTTAGCTATGACCGCAAGTGCAGCTGCGGTTATGCCCGCATCTGCTGAGGAAACGGCAAAGTATCCTTATGCTGTTTTTGCCGCTGATGAAGACGCAGGCATTACTGTCAATACAGACAGCTTCACCTTAAACGGTAATGCTTACACAAACGGAGTTTTCTCGACAACTGCACAATATCCTAATATCAATGGTACTGTTACAGATGCTGACGATATTACTGATGTAGACAACACAGAGGAAGAAACCGAAGATGTATTTGATGTCAACAAAGATATGATACTCATTCACACCAAGCTGACAAGCAAGTATTTCACTGAAGGCTGTGATACATACGACGAGGATTACACATATTCCGATATGAATGTGAATATAAATGACCCGATCTATGTAACAGGCAGACTGAATTTAGACGGCAATATCAGCTTGAATGACGCTGTGGGTGCTGTTTCGGACGTTGATCTTACAGGCGGAAATCTCAACGGAAATAATACAGTTATCTATTCAAAATTCGGCGATATTGATATCTCAAACAGTCAGGCAACTGTAAACGGTCTGATCTATGCTCCGTTCGGAACTGTTACCATAGACTGCGACAATTTCAATATGAATGGACTTATCATTGCACAGAATGTTGTTATCGACGGTTATGGAGCTAATATCAACTACAGCAGTTCATGGGCTGAATTAGTTGGCACAGAGAGTGAAGAACTCAGCTGGACAATGGACGATTGGCAGTACCTTGCCGATACAGACGAGGACGGTTTGCCTAACCTTATTGAAAAGGAAATCGGCTCAGACCCGTACAATCCTGACACAGATGGTGACGGACTTCCTGACGGATACGAGGCATTAACGCTTGGAACAGATCCAACAAAGCCCGATACCGATGACAACGGCGTCCTTGACTGCGATGAGGATTTTGATGAAGACGGATTAACAAATCTTCAGGAGTATGAACT
>OHLJ01000209.1_pt1 | contig 40238 bp, 38 predicted proteins | sample 1568991 | NCBI WGS metagenome assembly OHLJ01 (sample SAMEA3879601, study PRJEB24766) | human gut metagenome | biome: human-associated habitat; feature: feces | place: USA | collected 1985/1987
AGTTTAAGTGGCGTGACTCGGGAACGCCACCCGGCCTCGCAGAGCGAGCACCTTTGTATGCCGAAAAACTTTTCGGCATACAAAGGTACAGCTCGCTCCCATCTGACGATGGGAAAAAACCGCGGCGGAGAATCTCTGACCGAAGTTTTGAAAATCCTCCGTTACGGCTTCCGGAGCCGGGTCGGTTCCCGGCGCAATATTACAACCGTTTCGGGGCAAAAAAAAGCCCTCGGTGCGGACTGGAGCGGACTGGAGCGGACATTAGTTCGGAAGCGTTTTTTCCTGTTGTATATTGCGGCAGGAATAAAAGAAAGCGTTTGTGAGCCATGAAATCGAATCGTCCTAAAAGGATATCGTGTCGGCGCGATGGCGATTGTTCCGAGACGAAATTCGTTGTTAAAATCGCTCTTTCCCTCTTTCGGAAGAAAAGATATTCATGAACTATGAATTTCTGAAAGAGTGCATTTCTGAATGCAGCAAAAATGCAAAATTCGATAGAATGGCTATCCCCAAACGCGAGTTGTCGAATCTTTTAAATTCTGTATTATGAACATCACCCCTGCAAGCATTGCCGTCTGCAATCAGAAAGGCGGCGTGGGAAAATCAACCTTCACGGTACTGCTCGCCAGTTACCTGCATTACATCGCCGGGCACGACGTGTTGGTCGTGGACTGCGACTATCCCCAATGGTCGATCCATGCCCAGCGAGAGCGGGAACTGTCGCTCATCGAGCATGACGATTATCACAAGCTGTTGCTGATACGTCAATTCAAAGCCACGGGCCGCAAGCTCTGGCCGCTGCTGAAATGCATGCCGCCCGAAGCCCCCGATGAAGTCGGGCGGCTGCTGCAAAACGGCTACAATCCCCGCATCATTCTCTACGACTTACCGGGAACGGTCAATGCCGAAGGCGTCATTCGGCTCCTCGCGTCGTTGGACGCTGTCTTCGTGCCCCTGAAAGCCGACAAGGTCGTCATGGAAAGTGCGCTCTCCTTTGCCCGGAGCCTCACTACTAACCTCGCCCAGAATCCGGCCCTCACTTTACAGAGCGTCTATCTTTTCTGGACGATGATAGATCGTCGTGAACGCACGCCGCTTTACGACCAATACGAGGCCGTTATCCGTAAGCTCGGGCTGTCGCTTATGACAACTCACATTCCTTACCGCTCGAAGTTCAACAAGGAGCTGCTTCCGGACAATGCAGGAGTCGGCCGCTCGACACTGCTGGCGCCGGAACGGACTTTTGCCCGTGAAGCACGGATCGAGACCCTCGCAACGGAAATTCTCACGCTTCTTAACATCCGCTGACAATGGCTAAAAAAACCAAAGTCGAAGTAGACGAAGGTCTTGTAAGACAGGTGATCGCAGGACAGCTGCCCCTCACGACGAAAGTTACACGCGAGATAGAAGATCCTGCGCAGCAAGAGCCGCAGGCAGAACCGGAGGTCGCTGCCCGGGATTCCGGAGAAGAAATACAAGATATTCCCACCCCGGCACCGGAGCCCCGGCGGCGACGGACAATGGTCATTCCGGATTTCGAGCAGACCTATATGACTCGCCATGATATACACGTCCGCTCGGCCTTATATGTAAGTATCGACACCAAGCGAAAGGTATTGGATGTGGTTAAGAAAATCGGCAGCGAATATATGACTGCCACGTCCTATGTCGAGAATATCGTGCGGCAGCATCTCGAACTATACAAAGACGACATCAATAGAATTTACAAACAAAAAAGCGCCAAAAACCTTATCTGAAATGAAAAAGAACTGTTTTGCGCGTATGCGCCCGTCACTCAAGACAGCGTCCGTCTCCGACGCTTCGGCATCCGTTGTCGCTGCACCTGAAGATTCTTCAAATCTCGATTCTCCGCCTTCCGAAACGGTCGTATCCGAAAAGCAGGATGTGAAGCCGGAGTGTGTTCCCGTACCGGACATACGATGGCGACGTTCGATGACATTGCCCGACTACAAAAAAACATTTCTTGTCCGGGTGGATTACGACCTCCGCGCCTCGCTTTATGTCAGTGCCCCTACGAAACGGAAAATCCTTGAAGTCCTGAAAAAAATCGGCGGCGAGCGACTGACCGCAACATCTTATGTAGATAATATCCTACGGCACCATCTCGAAATGTTCCGCGACGAGATCAACTGCATACATCAAGAACAGAATTACCATAACATCGTCTAAATTCTTTCTGGCATGAACAGCATAATTCTTATTGCCGCCTGCGCCGTATGTCTGGATCAGTTGTTTTTCCGGGGGCGGCTCGCGTCATATGTCGTCGACAATCTGAAAGGCCCGAAGAAAAAACACACCGGGCACGATGCTGCCCCTCACACACCGAAGGCCGGCTCTTTAGCCCGTCAGACCCCGGAAATTCTGGTCTCGAAATCCTATCGGTGCGGACTGGAGCGGACTGGAGCGGACATCGGCACCGCCCCGGCAGGCGGAGATGCTATATTTGCCCCGGCTTCGGAAGAGAAGTCCGCGATGGCGTCGTGGAACGGGCTTGTCGTGCAGCCCCCGATCGGCGAAGACGGCGAACTTGCGGAGCCCGAAGCGCCTGCCGGCGCCCGACCTCCGCTTCCGGCTCTCCCCGCCAGAGCAGAACTCCGCGATGCGGAAGTTCATGCGATGCTCGGAGAGCTGGACTTCGGGGAGAGCACCGTCATGGGCGACGCCACGGCCGAGGAGCGGCAGGCCATCGCCAACTTCGACATCCGGGCCTATGCTTAATTAAAAACGACCTACGACATGAAATGGAATAACGAATACGGCTAACGTTTTCCACAGCAGGAAATACGATGTATCCGGTCGCAGAATGCCCCCAAAGCAGGCTGCGGCCTTTTTCACACCCTTAACCAAACTACTTGAACGATGAAAAAAAGAGCAATTTTCACGATTCTGTCCCTGTGCTCCGCACTTGTATCCTTTGCGCAGGGCAACGGCATGGCCGGCATCAGCGAGGCCACGAACATGGTAACGTCCTATTTCGACCCGCTGACGAAACTGATCTTCGCCGTGGCGGCGATCCTCGGACTGGTCGGCGGCGTGCGCGTCTACTCGAAATTCTCGTCGGGTGACCCGGACGCTTCGAAATCCGCCACGGCGCTGTTTCTCTCATGCGTCTTTCTGGTGATCGTCGGTACGGTCTTACGTTCATTCTTCCTCTAAACGATGGCGGAATACCAAGTGAACAAGGGCGTGGGCCGTCAGGTCGAGTTTCAGGGGCTCACAGCGCAGTACCTCGTGCTGTTCGTCGCAGGGCTTCTGGGCGTCTTCGTCTGCTTCGCCGGAATGTACATGAGCGGCGTCCCGCAGGGCTTCTGCATCCTCTTCGCCCTCACGGCCGGCCTTGCCGTCACGGGCGGCACCTTCTACCTGAGCCGCCGCTTCGGCCCCTACGGACTTCAAAAACTCATGGCCTCGCGCCGGTATCCGCGGCGCATCGTCCACCGCCGGGCCGTCGGGCGGCTGTTGCGCTTTCGTCGAACCATAAAATCATAAGTTTATGCGCGGAACCTTGAAAACCTCGACCTTGGAATCGAAATTCCCCTTGCTGCGGGTCGAGAACAACTGCATCATCTCCAAGTTCGCCGACATCACCGCGGCTTACCGCGTCTTGCTGCCCGAACTCTTCACCCTCACGGGCGAGGAGTACGAAGCGCTGCACGGTGCATGGCTCAAAGCCCTGAAGGTGCTGCCGGACTACACCGTCGTCCACAAACAGGACTTCTTCATCGAGGAGCGATACGAGACTCTGAACGACGGCTCCGAGCGGAGCTTTCTCGCGCGTTCCTACGAGCGTCATTTCAACGAGCGGCCCTACCTGCGCCACACGTGCTACCTGTTCGTTACGAAGACCACGCCCGAGCGGATGCGACAGACCAGTGCCTCGTCCGTGCTGTGCCGGGGCTTCATCGTCCCGCGGGAGATGCGCGACACGGATGCCGTGACGCGCTTTCTGGAAGCTGCGGAGCAGATGGAACGCATTCTGAACGATTCGGGCCTCGTGCGCGTCGAGCGGCTTACGGAAGCCGAGATCGTCGGCACGGCGGATGATGCGGGGCTGCTGGCCCGTTACTTCGCCCTCTCGGACGAACGGCTTCCGGTCGTAAACGAGGATATCCGTCTCGACCCGGGTGTGATGCGCATCGGGGACAAGTACCTCTCGATGCACACGCTCTCCGATCTGGACATGCTGCCGCAGAGCGTGGCGACGGATTTCCGCTACGAACGCCTCTCGACCGACCGCTCGGACTGCCGCCTCTCCTTCGCGGCGCCCGTGGGGCTGCTGCTCTCCTGCAACCATGTCTACAATCAGGTGATCTTCCTCGACGACCACGACGAAACGCTCAAGCGTCTCGAAGCCTCGGCCCGGAACATGAACTCGCTGGCGGCCTATTCGCGCTCGAACGCCATCAACCGGGAGTGGATCGAAATGTATCTCAATGAGGCGCACTCGCAGGGGGTGCGCTCCGTAAGGTGCCACTGCAACGTCATGGCATGGGCCGAGAGCGAATCGGAGTTGAAGCGCATCCGCAACGACGTGGGCTCGCAGCTCGCGCTGATGGGCTGCACGCCGCATCACGACACGGTGGACATGCCGGTGCTGTTCTGGGCCGCGATTCCCGGCAACGAGGCCGACTTCCCTGCCGAAGAGAGTTTCTACACCTTCCTCGATCAGGCGCTCTGCCTTTTCAACGAGGAGACCAACTACCGCTCGTCATTGTCGCCCTTCGGAATCAAGATGTCCGACCGCCTGTCGGGCATTCCGATTCATCTGGATATCTCGGACCTTCCGATGAAGCGCGGCGTCATTACGAATCGGAATAAATTTATCCTCGGACCGTCGGGCTCGGGCAAGAGTTATCTGACGAATCATCTGGTTCGTCAGTACTGGGAGCAGGGAGCGCATATTCTGCTGGTCGACACGGGCAACTCCTACCAAGGGCTCTGCTCGCTGATTCACGCCAAGACCAAGGGCCGCGACGGGGTGTATTTCACCTACACCGAGGAGGCGCCCATCGCCTTCAATCCCTTCTATGTCGAAGACGGTGTGTACGACGTGGAGAAGCGCGAGTCGCTCAAGACGCTGCTGCTGACCCTTTGGAAACGGGAATCCGAGGAGCCGACGCGCTCGGAGGAGGTAGCGCTCTCGAACGCCGTGAACCTCTACCTCTCGAAGCTCCGCGCCGACCGCTCCATCGTCCCCTCGTTCGATACCTTTTACGAGTTCGTCGAAACCGACTACCGGCGGCTTCTGGAGCAGAAGCGCGTGCGGGAGAAGGATTTCGACCTCGAAAACTTCCTGAACGTGCTGGAACCTTACTATAAGGGCGGCGAGTACGACTACCTGCTGAATTCCGACAAGCAGCTGGATTTGCTGGACAAACGTTTCATCGTCTTCGAGCTGGACAACATCTCCTCGAACCGGACGCTGCTGCCGGTGGTGACGCTCATCATCATAGAGACCTTCATCTCGAAGATGCGGCGGCTGAAAGGCGTCCGCAAGATGATTCTCATCGAGGAGTGCTGGAAGGCCCTCACATCGGCCAATATGAGTGCCTACATTAAGTATTTGTACAAGACCGTGCGTAAGTATTTCGGCGAGGCGGTCGTGGTGACGCAGGAGGTGGACGACATCATCTCGTCGCCCATCGTCAAGGAGTCGATCATCAACAACGCCGACTGCAAAATCCTTTTGGACCAACGCAAATACCTCTCGAAATTCGACGGCATACAACGTCTGCTGGGTCTGACGGACAAGGAGCGGGCACAGATTCTGTCGATCAACCTCTCGAACGATCCAAAACGCCTCTATAAGGAAGTCTGGATCGGACTCGGAGGCGTACAGTCGGCGGTTTATGCCACCGAAACGAGTGCGGCAGAGTACCTGTGCTACACCACCGAGGAGTCGGAAAAGATGCAGGTCATGGAACTCGCCGGAAAGCTCGGCGGCGACATCGAAGCAGCCATCCGGCAGTTGGCACGCGAACGCGAAACGAAAACCGAATCTTAACTTGTCCAGCCATGAAACAGTTGCTTGGGATATGCGTAGGTCTCCTGCTGACGCTGGCCGCCGTGCTCGGAGCGTTTCACCTCTTTTACGATTCCGAATACCACAAAATCCGTCCGTTGTGCGGAGCATGGCAATCGACGCTCGACGATACGCAGCTGGCAATCGAGCCGTGCGGCGATAAATTCCGGATCACCCTCACGCGCCGCGGCACGTCCGAAACACATGTTCTGCACTACAAGGATTGCGTCTATTATACGACCTACGGCGGACACCGGGTCGACCTCTTTTACACGCCCACGGCCGATACGCTGCTCCTCGTGCCGGGCGGCGCTTTCAAACGAATCTCAAACCTCAAAGATTATGAACAATAATCAATCGACACCTGCGTCGGCCGTAGCGGCCCTTCAGCAGGAGATCAGAACCCGCACCGAAGTTATCCGCACTTTGGCGGACCTTCGGGAACAACTCGACGCCGACCGCATCTGCGGGGCGTGGCTCTCGGCGGAAAACAACCTCTCGGCCTCGATACGCCGCATCGGCGAGGGGACGTGGCGCATCCTCGTTTTCGACCACGCGCTCTGCTACAAACGTATCGTACAGGACGGCATTATCGCGCTGCGCCGCCACCGCCTGTGGCTCGGCGCCGACGACGGTAACCGCGTGATCTACGATGCTTCCACCGAGACGCTCACCATCGGCTGTTACGGACGCTTCGTTCCGGAGGACAGCATCCGGCGGCAGGAGGATGATGCCATCGGTGCCGAACCGTGCGTCTTCAACGAACCGGCCGAATAATGGGACCACGTTCGGGATTTCCGGGCTGCCCCTGCTTGTCGGGGCAGCCCTTCGGCGGACTTCGCCCGCAGTCACACATTTCTAAATCCGACGGTTATGGAATGGAAAGATAGGATCGCGCGGCTATTCCGCCGCAAGCCGGAGTGGGAAAGGGAACATCGACGCACGCTCATTGCCCGTCATGCTGAGAACCTGCTCCGGGAACGGGATATAAGCAGTATTGCAGACCTTGTGCGACGGCACCGGAAATCTAATCTGACCATTGCCGGAATCGGACTGACAATGAATACAGCGACATCCTGCTTTCTCAGAACGCCCGAAGATGCAGCAGGAAAAGATATGCTGGAGCTGATGGAGGCCCTGCGCAGGACGCCGTTCGCAAAAAAGATCGGGCGGCACCTCGCGGATGTTCCGGCAGACACCGCTCACTCCCTGCACGGCCTGCTGGCCATGCACACCTTTCTCTTGGATGCTTATCTGGAACAGCATCCCGACAGCAAGCTCCGGCAGCCTCCGATGGACGAAGTGCAGGCAGCAGCGCATATCATCGACCGGCAGTTCCGCGCCGAGACGTTCCGCGAGCTGCGCCATCTGACAGAAACAAGTGGACGTTATATGCCCTCCTGTTACGTCGTGCGACTCTACGATTGGGATACCGATATGGGCCGGTTGCAGGAGATGCGCGGGCGGCTGGACGGCCCGGCATGTCCGGACGATCCGCAGCAGGTACAGCAGCTCCGGGAGCGAATCTGGAAGGCCGAGAACCGCATGGTGCGGGAAGCCGAGAGGATATTGGAGGGTGATCAGGAAATTCCCCTGCGACAAACATACATCGAAAAACTCGATGCCGAGTTGCAGACATTGGGATGGCTTGCACGCTTCCCGGAGCGAATCGACGACAACCGTATTAACCGGCAGCTGCTCGACAAATACAGGATTCTTCCCGGCATATCACCAGCCGAGCAATACGGGCAGGTCGAGAAAGCTTTCCGCGAACTGGACGAACGGCTCGTACGCATGACCGGACGGCAGCCCTACGCCGACGATCTGTTCGAATCCCTGCGGCAGAAAGGCCCGAAGCCGGAGAAACATATTTCCGGGGTGCGGCAGAAAGAGATCGATTCTACAAGAAAAGAGCAGCCCGAACAATCGGCCACAGGCTGGCGGATAAAACGATGATATCCGCCTTCAGGCGAAAAATCCTAAAAAAACGATCAATTCAATGAACCATAAAATCATCCTGCTGTGTCTGTGCCTCGTCTGCACAGGCCGCAGCACATACGCCCAGTGGGTCGTCTCGGACCCCACGAACCTCGCGCAGGGCATCGTCAACTCCACCAAGCAGGTCGTCGAAGCCGCCAAGAACGGCTCCACCATGCTGCAAAGTTTTCAGGAAACCGTGAAGATTTATGAGCAGGGGGTGCGACACGTATAGTTGCATAAATGATTGTTTAACAAGCGGCTAACCGTCGAGAACGGACAGCCAAAGTTTAAACCTACTGTTCCGTCAGTAGTAGCCTACGGGCGCGTGTATTACGAGTAATTGTTTTGTACGGAGCCGCCCGGACAAAGTAACCCGCCGAAAGGGAAGCCGAAGCCGCAAGGTGGAAGCAACTACCGCCAGCATCAGGAGGTTAGGGAGCGAGGCTGAGTGATATGGCTAACGAGAGTGAACTGTCTTTGACGCATCGTAAGGTATGAAACAAGCTAAAGATGCTATAAGGCTTGAACCAAAATGGTAAGCAGCCGGATAACCCCGAACCTTGTGGGGTTACACGGACACAAGCGCTGCCGGTGTATAGACAGAGCCTAAGTCATTCGAAAGTCATTTATGTAAAACGTGGTAAGCCCGTATCTCTCCTGTCTTAGGGCAGGTAAGCAAGCCGTAAGGTGAGCCGAACGGGGTGCGGGTATAGGATTGCGGAGAAAGCGAACGCCATTCTGTAATGGAATGGATAGGGGTTTAAACGTCACCTCACGGGAAACCGGGCAGACTTCCGCGTTAGGTAACTTTTTACAAGAAACTTGTTGAACTTTTAAAAGGAGGAAAGCAAATGAACGAGATTAGAACATCGTGTGCGCCTACTGACCGACAGATCAGCAGTTGGGAAAGTATCGACTGGAACAAATGCGATTTAGAGGTTAGAAAGCTGCAAGCACGTATTGTAAAGGCTCAAAAGGAAGGTCGCCATGGCAAAGTTAAATCTTTGCAATGGCTGCTGACCCACTCGTTCGCGGCTAAAGCATTAGCTGTGAAACGAGTGACTTCCAACAACGGGAAGAACACATCGGGAGTAGACAAAGTTTTATGGTCTACCCCGGTCGCTAAGGCGAACGCTATCACAGAGCTGAAAAGGCGGGATTACAATCCTATGCCTTTGAAGCGGGTAAACATTCGCAAGAGTAACGGAAAACTGCGCCCGTTAGGGATACCGACTATGAAAGACAGGGCAATGCAAGCGCTGTACCTCATGGCATTAGACCCCGTTGCAGAAACTACTGCGGATAACCATTCGTACGGTTTCCGTAAGGAAAGATGCACGGGCGACGCCATACACCAATGCTATATCAACCTGTCCAAAGAGTCATCCCCGCAGTGGGTTATGGAGGGCGACATCAAAGGATGCTTCGACCACATCAGCCACAACTGGTTGCTGAACAATATCCCGATGGATAAAGTGATGCTCCGCAAATGGCTGAAAAGCGGTTTCATTTTCAACAAACAGCTTTTCCCCACCGAGGAAGGTACTCCGCAGGGCGGTATCATTTCGCCGACACTTGCGAATATGACGCTCGATGGTATCGAGAAACTTTTGGCCGAGAATTTCCCGATTCATTGGCCGAATAAAACTACCTATTATCCGAAGATACACCTCATTCGTTACGCCGATGATTTCATTATTACCGCGCGTAGCAAAGAGGAGTTGGAACAGAGGGTGCTACCCTTAATCCGTGAGTTTCTTCAAGTAAGGGGGCTTACCCTATCAGAAGAAAAGACGAAGATAACCCACATCGACGAGGGGTTTGATTTTCTCGGTTTCAACATTCGGAAATACAAAGGTAAGTTTCTCATTAAGCCGTCTAAAGAGAGCCAAAAGAAATTTCAACGGAAGATCAACGAGATTATCACATCTCATCACTCTATCCCACAGGAATCGCTAATCAGGCTTCTTAATCCGGTGATTACCGGGTGGGCGAACTATTACCAACACGTGGTATCGGGCAAAGTGTTCCAGAAAATGGATTTTCACATTTACCAGAAACTTATGCAATGGTCGCTCCGGCGACATCCGGCAAAGGGTAAATGGTGGGTAGCCGAAAAGTATTTCCACAGACACAGGGGCAGGTCGTGGGTCTTTGCCGCACCTTTCGATAAAGACGGCAGAACCGAACTGCATCCCGTCAAGTGGCTGACGGATACCAAGATTACCCGCTATGCAAAGCTAAAATGCGATGCAAATCCTTATGACCCGGATTGGCAGGAGTATTTCGAGAAACGGGAAACCCGTTTGATGCTCCAGTCCGCGAAAGGTAGAAACACGATTGTCCGTATCTGGAAACGCCAACAGCGTAAATGTCCTTACTGCGGTGAACCCATTACCCGGAATACCCCGTGGCGGGTGTCCGAGAAAGTGGTACACGGCCATACCGAGCGAACGCTCGTGCATAGCTACTGCGGCAGGATCAATGTTCAACCTCTTAAAAACGAAGAATATGAGTCGGTTTCACAACAGAAACTTTGAGTTACTTGAGCCGTATGAGGGGAAACTCTCACGTACGGTTCTTAGAGGGGAAAGCTCCCGTAAGGGAGCCGACCTACTCGACAAGCGATACTACGACGCCCTGAAATCCGTCAGCAACCTCGTCCGCTCGGCCCGCAAGGTGCAGCAGTGCATCCTGCTCGTGGGCGAAATCTCGGACATCTACGTCGACGGTTATCGCCGCATGGTCGGCGACGAGAACTTCACGCCCGCGGAGCTCGCGGCCATCGCCGCAGGCTACGCCCGCATCATCGAGGAGTCGGCCGGGGAATTGAAGGAGCTGCAGGACATCGTGAACCCTACGGACATGTCCCTGACGGACAAGGACCGTATCGACGTAGTGCAGCGCGTCTACGGCGTCCTGCGGCGCCACCGCGATCTGGCACGCTACTACACGCGCAAGAACATCTCCATATCCCTGCTGCGGGCCGCCCGGAAGCGGGACATGGAGGGTGTACTCTCGCTCTACGGAACCGACGAACAACGCTACTGGTAGTATGGTACGCATGCTTTCCCTTACGGAGAATCTGCACACGATTCTCCGGGTGTTATACGACGATATGATGGCGCTGTGCTACCCGATGTCGCAGGTCGCAATGGCCATCGCAGGGATCGGGGCGCTGCTCTACATCGCTTACCGCGTCTGGCAGTCGTTGGCCCAAGCCGAACCTATCGACCTCTTTCCCCTTATGCGGCCCTTCGCCATCGGAATCTGCATCCTGTTCTTTCCGACACTCGTGCTGGGAAGCCTGAACGGCATTCTCTCGCCGCTGGTAAAGGCAACGCATTCGCTTATGGCCGGGCAGACGCTCGACATGGAACAGTGGCAGGAGCGGCGTGAGCGGCTCGAACTCGAAGGCCGCGAGCAGATGCCTCCGGACAGCTACTACGCCGAGGACGAGGAGATGGAGCGCGAGCTCAGCGAACTGGGCGTGGACGACCAGACGCAGCAGACACTCGACCGCATGAACGAGGAACGCTCCTCATGGTCTGTAAAAGGACTTATCTTCAAAGGCTTGGCATGGATACTCGAACTGCTCTTCGCGGCCGCGAGCGTCATACTCGACGTGCTGAGGACCTTCTATCTGGTCGTGCTGTCGCTGCTGGGGCCGATCGCCTTTGCCATCTCCGTGTTCGACGGATTCCAGTCCACACTGACGCAATGGCTCACGAAGTATGTCTCGATCTACCTGTGGCTGCCGATCTCGGACCTTTTCTCAGCGATCATCGCACGTTTGCAAAGTCTCGCCATGCGGCATGATACCGAACTTATGGAGCAGGGATACAACTGGTATGTGGACTGGTCGAACAGCCTGAACCTGATCTTCATGCTCGTGGCCGTATGCGGATATCTCTGCATCCCCTCGATCGCCTCGTGGGTCGTGCAGGCGAACGGATTCGCCGCCTACAACAAGACCGTCTCGAAGATGACCTCGCTCGTAAGCGCCGGAGCCGGATGGACGGCCGGCAAAGCATGGGCCGGGGCCAAAGGCGCCGGCTCGGCGGCATTATCGGGCGGTAAGGCCGTAGGGCGTGGTATCATGAACGGCGCCCGGCTTATTTTCAGAAAATAAAATAATTCGCTGTTATGGAATTCAAGTGTTTAACGAACATCGAAACATCGTTTCGGCAACTGCGCATGTACGCTTTCGTCTTCGTCGGAATCTGCGCCGTCGTAACCGTGGCGGCGGTCTGGTTGTCCTACTCCTTCGCCGAACGGCAGCGGCAGAAGATCTACGTACTGGACAACGGGCGCTCGCTGATGGTGGCGCTCTCGCAGGACCTCGCACAGAACCGTCCCGTAGAGGCCCGTGAGCATGTGCGGCGCTTCCACGAGCTCTTTTTCACCCTCTCGCCCGACAAGGCAGCCATCGAGTCCAATGTCGGACGCGCCCTGCAGATGGCCGACAAAAGCGCCTTGTCCTACTACAAGGTCTTGCAGGAGAAGGGATTCTTCAACCGCCTGATCGCGGGCAATGTCTCGCAGATGGTCAAAGTGGACAGCATCCGCTGCGATTTCAACCATTATCCTTACGAGGTTACGACCTTTGCACGGCAGCGTATCCTGCGCGAGAGCACCGTCACGGAGCGGTCGCTCGTCACGACGTGCCGTCTGGTGAACGTCTCCCGCTCGGACAACAACCCGCAGGGCTTTATGGTCGAGGCGCTGAACATCGTCGAGAACAAAGACATCGCGACCTATGACCGCTAAACCGCATTCCCTGCGCTGCCGCATCCGCTGGGTGCGGCGGTCGCTGCGACGCCGCCACGACACACTCGCGCCCCGCATCCGGGAACGGATCGTACTCGCGGCGCTCGTCCTGCTTCTCTTCCTTTACCTTTGGCTCCTGTTCGCTACGGACATGAGGCCGGAACTGGAAATCGGGTATCCCGAATTATTACATCTAAAACCGTAAACGTTATGATAGAAAACAAGAATCCGGGCAATGACCCCTCGGCGGAGTTCGAGCGGCAGCGCAAACGCAAGGTGCTGCTCTTCACGGCGATCCTCGGATGCATCTTCTTCGTCGTGCTGTGGTTCATATTCCGGCCTGCACCCGTCAAGCCCCAAGAGGGAGCCGCGGGGATCAACACGTCGGTCCCGGACGGCAAAGCGCAGGCTACCGTCGGCGACAAACGCAAAGCCGCGGAACAGCTCCGCAGCGAGGAGCAGCAGCAGAGACGCATGATGACACTCGGCGACAACTCGTTCTCGCTGCTGGACGACGGGCTCAAACCTGCCGAGGAGCCTGTACCGGCGGACAATCCCGCACTGCGGGCCGCCGAAGCCAACCGGGTCATGCAGCGGCAGATGCAGGGCTTCTACGCCGCTCCGCAGCGCAATGCCGAGGTCGAAGCACTGAAAGAGCAGGTCGCGGCCCTGCAATCCCAGCTCGACGCCGAGCGGCAGCAGCCCGATCCGCTGGAACTGGCCGAGGAGCAGTACAAGCTCGCACGGAAGTATCTCGGCGGCGGAGTGGCCGTAGATGAAGAAGCTGTTGAGCCGACGAAGCAGCGGAAGGATTCGCGCCTGTCGGTCATGCGGCCCGTTCGGGAAGGTGAGGTCGAAGCCTCGACGCTCGATCCGCGGGCGGATTTCGCCGTCGAGCGCAACTTGGGATTTCTCACGGCGGCAGGTGGCGTCGCGCATGCCGATACTCCGACCGTCAAAGCCTGCGTAGCTCAGACACAGGTCATACGTGCCGGAAGCACGGTACAGCTGCGGCTGCTGGAAGCCGTGCGCATCGACGATACGGTGATTCCCCGCAACACCCCGTTATACGGTCTTGCGACGATCTCCGGGATGCGGCTGCAAGTCATGGTGTCGTCCGTCGAATACGGCGGGCGGATCTTCGCCGTCGAAGCCGTGGCTTACGATCTTGATGGCCAGCCGGGGCTCAACGTCCCGAACTCCCGCGAGCGGACGGCCCTCAAAGAGGCGCTGGCATCCGTAGGACAGACCGCCGGGACGAGCGTAAACGTCACCCGTTCGGCCGGGCAGCAGGTGTTGTCCGAACTGGCACGCGGAGGATTGCAGGCTTCGTCGCAGTATGTCGCCGGGAAGCTCCGCGAGGTGAAGATTACCCTCAAAGCCAACCATCAGCTATTATTGATTTCAAAACAGCAGTAAAATGAAAAGAGACCTTATTTATCTGCCCCTGATCGTCTCCGCAATCTGGGCAGCACACGCTACGGCGAAGGCCATGCAGGACGGGCCGCAACAGATCGAACCCCGAAAGATCGAAGCGGGATTCACCAAGACTGTACACATCCTCTTCCCGTCGCCTGTCACGTATATCGACATCGGCTCGATGGACATCATCGCCGGCAAGGCCGATGGAGCCGAGAACGTCGTGCGCGTGAAAGCCGCCGTGCGGAATTTCGCAGCAGAAACAAACCTGACGGTCATCACCGAAGACGGCGGATTTTTCACTTTCGATGTCTATTATGCCGAGAATCCGGTTGTCTCGACCCTCAATCTTACAGTGCAGGAACCGCAACCAGAAAGTATGAAGAAACCGGCCGCCGTGGGCTATCCGCAGCCGACGGCCCCAGCATCCGAAGGCCGGGTGCTGCTGCGCGAGGTAGGGCGCGAGAAACCTGCGACCATAAAACGCATGTTGAACGACATATACCGGCAGAACCGCACGGATGTGAAAGGCATTCGCACGAAAAAGTACGGCATCGGGGTCGAAGTGCTGGGAATTTACGTGTTCAATGACGTGATATACATTCACTCCTGTATCTCGAACGACACGAATATCTCATTCGAGGTAGATGCACGACATTTCATTGTAGCGGATCGCAAACTCACCAAGCGTACGGCACAACAGCAGTCGACGCTCGAAATCCTGCGCGTATGCAACGATCCGGCAGTCGTGAGGGGACACCAGCGTCAGCGGACGGTATTCGCACTGCCCAAACTGACGATCTCCGATGACAAGGTGCTTTTGCTGGAAATCATCGAGAAGAACGGAGCCCGGCATCAGACGGTGGAAATACCAGCCGAAGAGTTGTTAGAAGCAAAACTGCTGTAACGGGAAAAATAAGATTCGATGTTCGTACACTTTCTAACGGCTATTTGCCTGACAATGGGAATATTGTCGGTACTGGTCGCCATCGGACTATGTTGGTTGATCCTCTTTCCGGAGTATCCGAAACACAGATATTGATCCGGGGTTGAACCCAATTAAAAGTGCCCGGTAAAACCGGGCACTTTTAATATTTTACAACTTACAATTCTCTGGTGTGGCAGGCAGGTCATTCCACGACTTGTCCGCCATAGTGCAATGTGCATATTTCACGATGTATCTGCCGGCATAGCAGCTCAATAACCCGTTCGGAAAGATCGTGCCGCACCGTGTGCATGAAGCGGCGGTTCTCGATGCGGCTGAACAGGCTTGTGCCGTCTTCGGCGACGGCGCAGCAGATTTGCGCCTCGCGGAAACGGTCGTAATCGGTGAAATATTCCACATCGGGAGCGATACGTATATAAGATTTCATAGGTTCGTCAGATGATGTTTTGACACAATTCGGGGTGGCGGTATGGCGGGAGCCGCGGGCGTCCGCCCGTTCGCGTCTGCGGCAGTCATGCCGCAGACGGAAACCGGGACTTATTTATGGTGTCGCAAGGTCGTTGAATCGCAGTTCGATAGTTGTCAGCAACAATCCCGGCGGACAGAAATAAGTGCCCCTTATGTCCGATTCTTCGGAGAAGATATGCACGGTATAACGGTGTTCGCCTCGTTGCCGGGAAATCCGGATACTCCAAGTATGGCCGTTTCGGCGTGCGAAAAAAATGTGATTCCCCGCACCTACATGGATCAGATCGAAAACGGCGACTCCATGCCGACGAAGAGCGTCGATAAATTCTTTCAGCATGATTCATTCGGTTTTATGGGGACGGCCCGCAGGCCGTCCCCGATCAGAATTTAGGCGGCTTTCTTTGTCGTTTTCTTGGTGCTCTTACCCGTTTTGCCCTCTTTCTTGGCGGCTTTGGTCTTGGCTTTCTCCTGCGCTTCGGCCACGGCAATACGCTCGTCGAGACGGTCGTTGCGCTTCGTGTATTCCTCGTCGAACTGCGCTTTCACAACCTCGTATTTCTCTTTGTGGTGCAAGGCTGCAAATTCCATCAGCAGTTGCTTCCCCGTTTTGTCGAAACCGATGTCGGATGTAAGGCTTTTTACAAGAAAATCGCGGGTGATGAGATCGCGTTGTTCGTCGGTCAGCGCGTTGACGACAGCGATTTTCTGTTCGGATGTCAAATAATACGCTTCGGGAAATCCCACGGCGGCGAGGTGCTCGCGCCGCAGGCTTCCGAGCATGATGTAATAGAGAATGTTGTCTTCCAGCTGGGTAAACGGCATCGGGGCGATCTCCTCGTCGCGGACGATCTGCCGGACGGCTTCGACGGTTTTTTCGTGTGCGAGTTCCGTGTTGCGGATTTTCTTCTCCTCAAGGCGGGCGATCAGTTCCCCGGTCGATTCCCTGCCTTTGGTGACTTGGTTCACATAGACCAGCCGGGCGTTGTCGCGCGAGGTTTTGACGAAAATCCGGATCGCCCCGGCGTCGTGCTTGGCCAGCAGGTCGGCGGTCTTTTCCTCGGCGGCCTTTTTCTGCTGTTCATAGATCTGCATTGCCACGGTATAGTCGGCATCGGTGGCATAATCCGCCGGACATGGTTCTGCGGGCATAGCGGGCATTTCCTGCACCTGCCCGTATTCGAACGCCTTGCATTCGACCCCGTTTTCGGTCATATGCTCTACGGCCTTATCATGGTCGTCGCATCCGTAACGGTCTTTGCAAAGGATGAATTTCGGGTTTTGCGCGAGCAGTTCTCCGCTTTTTCGCTCGATGAATTCGCGGTTTTTGGCTTCGAGACATTCCCGGTTCGTACACCGTCCGCTTCCCGTGGCGAACATATCGTATAGATTGGTGTTGTGCTTGCATTTGGCGCACGCCGTTTGGTCGAAGCGGTACCGGGCCAGATCGTTCGTATAATGGGCGTCTACCATCCGCTTGAACTCCTTTACGGAGTATTTCCGCCACCCCTCCTCGTCTTTGAGGCGGTCTTTGCAGATCGTCTTTTGCAAGTCTTTCCCGTATCGTGCCAACTCCATAGCGAGACCCAATGTAATAGAGTTTTCGCGCAGGAGTTTTTTTGCATCGGGGATCAGTTCGTTGAGTTTCATCCGGTAGTAGATATACTGCTCGCTCTTGCCGAAGCGTGCGGCCACGGCGGCGGCGTCCCCGCCGAGGGTCTGCATGGCGGCTTTGTAGGCTTCGGCCTCGTCGAGCGGCGGCATCTCCTCGCGCTGAATGTTCTCCGAAAGCGCGAGGTCGAAGATCGCCCGTTCGTCCGCGGAGGCGGTATCGACGATGGCTTCGATTTCGGTCTGGCCGAGCAGTTGCACGGCGCGGTAGCGGCGTTCTCCGCAGACGATGATATAGCCGCCTTGTTCTGCGGCTCGCACCCGGATGGGCTGAATAAGGCCGTGCGTGGCAATGGAGGCGGCCAGTTCCGCGAGGGCGTTTTCATCGTAACTCCGCCGCGGATTGTGGGGGTTGGGGCGGATTCTGTCAATGGAGAGCAAAACGGTCGATTTCGTGCTCTGAACGGCGGTTGCGGTCGTGGTGTCGGTTTCGTTCGTTTTCATGGTGTGATGATTTTAAGATTATTTTGAAAGGTATTTGATCAGTTGCTTGTGGCGGTCATACGGTATTTTGAACAGCAGGTAGGTAATGCCTATGCCGTTGCGCGATGCGTTGTGAAGGAGTTGCCGCAGATCGGGGTCTTCCTCGGCCGTGACGCCGAACACCTCCGACATGTATTTTTCCGGCAACTGCGTGCGCATCATGTAGTCGAAATCCGCCGTGCGCTGTATGATTTCTTCGTATGATTTCATAATAAAGTCGTTAAGAATGAGAGGATCGAATCGCCGGACATGGCATGCGCGTTGTCCCAATTCCGCCATTGCTGTCCGTCCTTGTTTTGTAGCGAGAGATTGAAAAGAGGGTCTTTCCCCTGCGACCATTTGCCGGAATAAATACGGATGCTGAAAGTGCGTACATGGCCGCTGAAATCGAAAAAGGCGGTGTATTTTTCTTTGCCGTTGATCTCCAACAGGAGCGCGGCGATAGCTGTTATCTGTTCGTTCATGCTCTCGGGTGTTGTGGGGCGGGCGGATGCACGCCCCGGATTGAATGTTATTTGAGATAGGCGGCCAATGCGCTGCGCACCTCTTGTTCTCGGCGTTTGGAGAAAATCCACCCGGCGCACCGGGTGCCGTCGTGCGTAAGGCAGGCGCGAAACAGCCCGTTCAGATCGCGGAGCGTGTCACGCAGGGGTTTCGTATCGCCGAATACGGCGATCGACTTCGCGGAGTATTCCACGATCTCGACACGTGCGTCGGCCACGGTTTCGGGGGCGGCGGTCTGCACGGGTGCAGGGTTCTCGATGCATACATTGTCGGATTTTCCGGCCACGACGGCGAAACGCTTGATAATGCCCTCTTTGTCGCGGCACGATTCCTTGCTGACCTGCCAGCCCGAATAGCGGTGCGTGCCAAGGTAATAGCCGTGCCCCATGCTGTACTTTTCACGGTGTTCGTACTCGGCATTACGCTCGGCCAGGTGTGCCGTGCCCTCGAACCGTGCCGCGGCCTTGCGCATTTCGGGGAACAGATCGCGCGTGTGGGTCGAGAATCCGAGAATAACCGTGCGCACGATACGCGAGCCGAAATAGTCCGTATAAGGGTCGCACTCGCTTTCGTGCTGTTCGCCGATGATGACGGCCACGGCATCGTCGGGAACGATCTGCCGCAGACGCTCCGCGCCGATGGTGCGTAACCGTTCCGCGTCTTCCGCCGCCGCACGTCGGGCGGCTTCCTGCTCGGCTTTGAGGGCGTCGGCACGGGTACGAAGCGCCGCGACCTCGGCGGCATCCATAAATTCGGGGTGCTCGTCGTCGTAATAGTGCCCGATACCGAATTTGTCCCGCAAGGGGCGGATCAGATCCGCGGAGTGCTCCTCGGCGGTTTCGGGGTCGATCAATCGGTAATTGTAACCGGATTGTGTGTGTGCGATTCCGGCCACGACCATGCGCTGACGCATGTTGTAAGGGCCGTCGAAAATGACGATCTGATTCTCCCGCACGCTTTGTACGTCGGTGTCGTAACTCTTTCCTGCGAATAGCAATGTGACTTTTCCCATAGTTGTAAGGTGTTGAATGTTAGTAAAACAGCCGCAGAAGAAACCGCACGAGGACAACCACGGGGGAAAGGACGAGACGCACGATGTCCCGACACCGCCGCAAGAGCCATAACGAGAGGCAGAAGCCCCAAAAACCGCCCGCGCCGAGATAGATACCCGCGAGAAATTTGAACGCCGCAAACGCGCCGAAAAGCACAGCCGCGAAACTTGCCGCAGACCTCCAAAACCCGCAGATGCCGGTGGGAGCGGTGCCGCTCCGTTTCAAAATTTCCCGTATGTCTTTGTGCTGTTTCATAACTACGACCTTTTTTTTATGCCGTATGGGCCGCGTTTGCCTTGCTTCCGTTTCTGTGGGCTATATTTCAGAGGGGCGGAATACAAACAAGATTTCAGGACAAAAAAATCAGCCGCAACTTATATATTGCGGCTGATTTTTTTGTCTGAACCCGAAGGGCCCCGATCTTGGTTGTTTTCCGCCCCCCTGCCATAGCTTCGCCCACGAAAACGGAAGCAAGGCAAATGCGGTGCATAACGTGCTAAACGGGGAGTAGGTAGTCTCGGAAACAGCACAAAGACATACGAGGAATTTTCAACCCGGATATAAAAAACAGATATGTCTTTTAACATATCTGCTTATCTGTCTTTGGCCGGATTGTATCTTGCTATCGGTAGCCAATAATTTCAAAATACTGCGAGCCGTAAATCCTTTGCCGTAGGCGGCGGTTATTTCCATTTTGGAAACAACCGATTCTGTATCGGGATTTTCAGCGTTCGACCGTTCCCAATGGCATATATTTATTCTAATTGGATATCCCATTTTGTGATTTCGAATTCGAGGTCACAAATTGCGGCCTCAAACCGATTGCGAACCGTCGGATCATTCTGTCGTATCCGCCTCCGGGTGTTCGATCCCTTCGGCTGTTTTTTCGGCCAATGCCTGTTTTGCCGTGAGCGGCGATACGATTCTTTTTCCGGTCTGGGCTTCGATCTCGCGGCGGGTATTCCCGGCGATACGTCCGCCCTGTGCCGCCACGGCACGGTTCGCTGCGGTCGTCCGCGGTTTTCGCTCTTTCGAAATTTCGGTGGTCGTCGCTTCGGCAAGCATGTTGAGCACCAGCTCCAGATTGGTCATGTTGTCGCGCAGGCTTTCGGTTTTCAGTCCCTTGTACTGCTTGTACTGGCGCGTGGTCATACCCGACCAGCCCAGCGTAATAATATCGGTCAGCGTGGCGTATTCCTGTCCCTTTTTGATACCGCGGCGTTCCCATTCGTCGGTCAGTTCCTTGCGTACCTCGATGGATTTTAGCCGCTGGTTGATCCAGTTCTCGGAATAGCCTTTGCGATGGTAGTATTCCAGCATCCGGTCGATGCCTTGTTCCGGGTCGTCGATCTCCTCCAGCCGTTCGCGGGCAAGCGAAGAGAGCCACAACTTGAACGGCTCGGCCTTCGGCGAGGGAATCGACTGCACCAGTCGGAAAAGCTGCTCTACGTCAGCCACATCGGTTAGGCGCATCTTGCCATCCGGAGCGGTCATTTTCAAACCGTGACAATTTGTCACGGTTTCATTCCCTTCAGCTTTCAGCCGTTGTTTGAGTTTGCGCCAGTAGGCTGCGGCATCTTTACTTTCGGTCAAAACTGCGATAACATCGACAATCGAAACGTACCACTTGCCCGCTTCGTCGTCCCAGACGGTGCGTACCTTACGCTCTTCAAAAAGTTGTATCGCTTGCTTTTGGGTCATGGCTCTTTTTACTTTGATTGCTTAAAACCGATGGGCCGGGGCTGTTTGCGGGCCTTTGGAACTTTGACCGACAGGGCTGCGATGGCCTCGTAGATGTTGTCAAGCTCCTTGCGCATGTCTTCCGAAAGGTCGTTCACCGCTTCGGCGTTGTCCTCGTCCGCCCGTTCCAACAGGGTCAGTTTCGCACGGATTTCGGACAGCTCGGCCGTCATAGTCGAGGTTGTCATAATGTAGTTGCGCATGGCGACGAAAGCATCCATAATCCGAATACTGACTTGTATGGCTGTCGGGCTGCGTAGCACGGCAGAAAGCATGGAGACCCCTTGTTCGGTAAAAGCATAAGGACGTTTTCGTGTGCCGCCCCAACTTGATGTTCCATTTTGGAATATCAAAAATTTCTGTTCTGTCAGTTGAAACATGAACCGTTCCGGAAAACGTTCGATATTTCGCTTTACAGCTTTATTCAGGTTGCCGGTCGTAACGCCGTAAAGCTCGGCCAAATCCCGGTCGAGCATCACGCGCTGGCCGCGTATTTCGTAGATTTTGCTTTGGATCGTAGCGAGTTCTTCCATCGGTTCGGGTCAAAATGAACGGTTATTTCTCTTCCTTCGGGAGTTTGAACCCGATGGGCCGGGGCTGTTTGCGGGCCTCGGGCACTTTGACCGACAGGGCCGCGATGGCCCCGTAGATGTTGTCCAGCTCCTTGCGCATGTCTTCCGAAAGGTCGTTCACCGCCTCGGCATTGTCCTCGTCCGCCCGCTCCAGCAGAGCCAGCTTTGCCCGGATTTCAGCCAATTCCGAAGTAACGGTTGTAGCTGTCGTAATATAATTGCGCATGGCGACAAATGCTTTCATAATAGAGATACTTACTTGTATTGCCATTCCACTGCGCAATACCGCAGAAAGCATCGCAACTCCCTGTTCGGTAAAAGCATAAGGTAGGGATGTCTTCGGCCGCTTCACTCTGGATGTCGTCACAAATTGTGATGACATATTTTTCCATTCAATTTCGGAAATGCGGAACATGAACTCTTCCGGAAATCGTTCGATGTTACGTTTTACGGCCTGATTCAATGCACTGGTCGTAACTTGGTAGAGCGCCGCAAGGTCGAAGTCGAGCATCACGCGCTGGCCGCGGATTTCGTAGATTTTACTTTGTATGGTTGTGAGTTCTTCCATCAATAAGTTTGGGCAAGTTCTTTCCTTCAACACAAATATAGTCGCTTTTTTGCAAAAAGAAAGACGAAACCGCTCCGTTTCGTCTTTTCTATTCTTTTTTCGCAGGATAATTTATCGGTGCGAAGAATTCAGCGATTGTGATGTTATATAATTTACAGAGTTTCAGTATAGATTGTGTGTTTGGAATGGAGGTTCCTGATTCATACCGAGAAATATCTAAATGTGTAAACTCAATAACTTCTTCTTGAGAATACCCATGATCCGAACGTAATTGTTGCATACGTTCTATCAAGAGCCGTTGAAAAGTAGTATCTCTATATTTGGGAACCTTTGTTCGCATTTTTTGCAAAGGAAAGGTGATGTCTAAAATTTTATACACGTGATTTCACGTGTATTCGAAAAATTTGATTATATTTGCATACGTGGATTTCTAAATACAGAAATTATGCTACATTTGCGATTGAATAGTTCGGCGTAGCCGACGGACATAATCATAAAGGGTAAACAACTCTTTATACCTACTTGTAAACTTGGAGACCTCTTCGGAGGATGTTTAATCAGATGGTATAATGGTTGTCAGCTCCGGTTATGTCCTGTTTGTTATTTGCAAGCAGGGCTTGACTGGGGCGCAGGACAGCTTCCATCTGAAGGTAACTCCAAGACCGACAAGTAGGGGCTGACACCGCGCCCCCTTTTTATTTTCTGCGGGCGCATCATCCACTAACCCGAAACCGTCATGCGCCGCCATTTGCCGAATACATTACATCATACGGATTGCACCCGCCGAGCGACCGCCGGCAGGCGGAATCGGTATATCTTTGCAGCAGCGTTTGTTTTGAGCCCTAATACTATCGAAATTATAAATATGATACCGATTCGCTGATTTACCATCGGTTTTTCTGTCTGCTGGCAGAGAAAGATAGTTTTTTACGGGGCGGCCGCGCCCGTTGCACCCTGCCCTGGTTTCAACTATCGCACCACCGAACACATAAAAACATACCGAAAATCAGCCGACAAACCGTTCCGTGGCTGAATCCCGACTCGAATTAATAACACGGATGCGGCCGATATACGATTGAATTCTTCATGGAATCTGTGTGAAGTTGCGTCACTATCCATCGTATGTCTCTGCATCCGTTTTCATATCCGGAAATTGTCTCCGACAATAAGTCCGAACCGGCTCTACCCGTATTCGGACTAATGGAAGCGCGTATTTACAAGGGAGAATACACATCGGCTGAGATGATCGTCTTAAAATCTCTTGACATTCATTACAAGCCGATGGCTTCCATTCCTTTTCATTTATTGTAGATATAGCAGCATAATTATAACATTCACCAGATAATCTTTTAGCGGTGTCCGAAGCAAGAAATTTGCCCGCTGAATCTCCGAAGTAACCTGCCGGACGGTCAGGTTGAATTTTTCCGCAATTTGATGGTAAGTCATATCTTCCAGACGGCTTGCCAAAAATACATTACGAGTAAGAGACGGCATTTTGGCCAGTTCGCGCCGGTAAATCTCGATTATCTCGGATTGGAACAGTTTGCCGATCTGTTCTTCGTTAGATAATGTATTGATACTCGATTCGATCCGCCATTGTTCTTTTCTATAAAGTTCGCTTTGGGCTTTGAGCATGGATTTCCGCTTACGCAGGTATGAAATACAGCGAGTCCTGACGTAATTGTAAATATAACCTTTGATATTCACGTCGAATTCAAGGTGATCCCGGTGTTCCCACAAATACATGAAGCCATCGGTCGTAATATCCGTTGCCATCTCCATATCATTTATATAGGAGTATGCGATTCGGATAAAACGCTCCTTGTCGTTGAACAGCCTGTCGAACTCTTCGGCTGTCAATATTTTCGTCGGCTTCCCCATCGCAATCTTTCGATACTGTTTCCAAAGATAGCAATTATTCCCGAAAATGCAAGTCGAGAATTCATCCCCGGTTTTTCGTTTCCGATGTTTTGAAAGCGCCTGCAAAAAAGAAATGAAAATATTTTTGAAACAAAATAAGGTTCCGGGAAGCAAACGCAGGCGATCAATACACTAATTGTCAATACATTGGCTAAATAAATAATTTTACATTATTATTAAATATATTTATTTATAAAAAAGGCTGTAAACTCGGTTCGCTCATGCGTTTAAAAAGAGAAAGCAATGAAGCCGGCATATAATTTAATTACAAGATAATGGATCAAGAGGTAATATACAAAGCTCTGCGCGGCGAAGCAACCCCAGATGAGCTGGAACAGGTGGCACGGTGGCATTCCGAAAATCCGGAGGACTTCCAGCGCTGCGCGGATGAGGTGCACATGCAGATCGACATGATGGAGTTGTACGGCGAAGAGATCCGTCCAGCAAGTTGGATCGCCGTGCACTGGAGAAAGGTAGTCCGTATTACCGTACAGGCTGCCGCCATGCTCGCCATCGGGTTGTTCGTCGGGGGATATATCAGCAAGGAACGCACCTACGATATGCTTGCCGAGCAAATCAACACGTTGCAGGTTCCTTACGGCCAACGCCTGAAGTTCACGCTTCCGGACGGTTCGAGCGTTCAGCTCAATTCCGGAGCAAAGATCGAATATCCATCCGTATTCAAAAAGAATCTCCGCAGAGTAAAGCTTTCCGGCGAGGCGGTATTCGATGTCGAACATGACGAGAGGTGTCCGTTCGTTGTAGAAACTTTCGCATCCGATATTCGGGTGTTGGGTACGAAATTCAACGTTGTGGCCGATGAGCGCCACCAACGCTTTTCGACTGCATTGCTCCAAGGTCGGGTGCAAATTACAAACCGGCTCGATCCCACGCAAAAAGACATTATACTGAAACCTAACGATATTGCTAATCTCTCGAACGGTCATCTTTTCATCGAACCGATAACCGATCCGGAAATATTGTGCTGGACGGAAGGTCTTATCAACATTTCGGGTCTGCCTTTCGATGAACTGATGGAGAAATTCGAGCGGGCATTCGACGTGAAGATCGACATCTCCCTTGAGAAACTTCCGAACATCAGAAACGTCAGTGGTAAAATTCGTGTGAACGACGGCATTGACAAAGCCCTTCACATTTTGCAGTATACCGCGGACTTTTCTTACAAGAAAAATTCGGAAACAAACGTAGTGACGATCTATTGATGTGAAAGCCTGATTGTTTAACGCCTAAAATGATTGCCTATGAAAACGTAACCAACATCGTTCATAGCTTGTTCAATGAAAAAGCCTGCGGAGGTAGAGATCCGCAGGCCGGATAATAGATTGAATCGAGCTTTTTTGAGACACTAATTAACCTATTATCTAAAACTTCGCAAAGATATGAATAAAACAGTATTCTTCAACAAGTTTCGAAGACTGTTTGGGTTCGTACTCACAATCTCTTTGCTTGGGAACGTATTCGCTGCATCTGCACAGAATGCCCGAATTTCCATTAAGATGGAAAACGTCCCTATTTCGCAGGTTATAAAAGAGATTGAAAATCAAACCCGTTACTTGTTTATCAACAAAGGCGTCGATACCAAAAACAAGGTCAGTATCAACGCTGTCCAAAAAACGATCCAGGATGTGTTGGCACAACTGTTCGCCGGCACGGAAATCGCTTACCGGATCGATGAATCCTACATTATCCTGACCAAAAAGAACGATGCGGGGAATCCGGTTTCCGTGACCGGAAAAATCAGGGATGCAAAAGGTAATCCGATCGTCGGAGCCAGTATCCTTGTTCAAGGAACTACAATAGGCGTCAGCTCCGACGCCGATGGTGCGTTTGCGCTTCAGGTACCCCCCCCCGCAGCAGACAGACAGCTGGAAATCAGTTTTATTGGTTATACTCCTGTGTCTATTGTCGTGGGCAGCCGGACTTCTTTCGAAATCACGCTCGAAGAGGCTGCGTCCGAGATCGAGCAGGTCGTGGTCACTGCTCTTGGTATTAAGCGTTCGGAAAAGGCCGTAGCCTACAATGTTCAGCAGATCAAGGCCGAAGACATCACAACCGTCAAGGATGCCAACTTCATCAACTCGTTGACGGGTAAAGTGGCCGGTGTCACGATCAACGCCTCATCGTCAGGTGTCGGCGGTGCCTCGAAGGTCGTACTGCGCGGCAACAAGTCCATTTCGCAGTCTTCGAACGCCCTTTACATTATCGACGGCATTCCGATGTACAACTTCGGTGGTGGTGGCGGTACGGAGTTCGATTCGCGCGGTGCTACGGAATCCATCGCAGACCTCAACCCCGAGGATATTGAGTCGATGTCGGTGCTGACGGGTGCTGCCGCGGCCGCGCTCTACGGTTCGGAAGCCGCGAACGGCGCTGTGATGATTACGACGAAAAAAGGCCAAGCCGGGACTCTGAAAGCTACGTTTTCGAGTAATATCGAATTTCTCGCACCTTTCATCCAGCCGGAATTTCAGAATCGCTACGGTACGGGTTTGAACGGCCAGCGCAGCGGCTCGAGCATTTACAGTTGGGGCGAGAAATTACGCCCTGAAGCCCGTTACGGTTATACTCCGGACGATTATTTCGAGACGGGACACGTTTATACGAATGCTGTTACGGTTTCTGGCGGTACGGACAAGAACCAGACCTATTTTTCGGCTGCTTCGGTCAATTCGGACGGCATTATCCCCAATAACGAATACGACCGTTACAACTTCACGTTCCGCAATACTTCGTACTTTCTGAAAGACCGGCTCAAGCTCGATGCGAGCGCCAGCTACATCTATCAGAAAGACCAGAACATGACCAATCAGGGAGTCTATTCGAACCCGCTGGTTCCGGCCTACCTGTTCCCGCGGGGTGAGAATTTCGACCTTTACCGTCGCTTCGAGCGTTACTACGAAGGGACGAAACTCATGGAGCAATTCTGGAGTGCGGATATGGAAGGCGGTGATTTGCGCATGCAGAATCCCTACTGGATCAACTACCGCAACCTGCGCAATACGGACAAGAAGCGTTATATGCTGTCGTTCTCGGCCAGCTACGACATTCTTCCGTGGCTTAATGTTGCCGGACGTGTCCGCATTGATAATTCGAATTCGCTCTACACGCAAAAACTCTATGCCTCGTCGAACACCACGATTACGGAAGGCGGCAAAAACGGCCACTATACCGAAGCCCGTGCTTACGACACGCAGACCTACGCCGATCTGATGGTAAACATTAACAAGACTTTCGGCGAGGATTGGTCTCTGAACGCGAATATCGGCGCCTCGATCAACAATATCAAGACCGATGAGTTGTCATACCGTGGGCCGATTCAGGAGAACGGACTTCCCAACATATTCAATGTTTTCGATCTGGATGACACGAAAAAACGTGCCGAAAAGGTCGGCTGGCACGACCAGACGCAGTCGATTTTCGCCTCGGTCGAAGTAGGTTGGAAACAGATGCTTTACCTCACGGTGACGGGGCGTAACGACTGGGCTTCGCAACTGGCCAATTCGCCCGAGTCGTCGTTCTTCTATCCGTCAGTAGGCCTGTCTTGGGTGCCTTCTTCGACATGGGATCTGGGCAAGACGTTCAGCTATCTGAAGATCCGCGGTTCGATCGCCTCGGTAGGTATGCCTTTCCCGCGTCACCTGACGGTTCCGACCTACGAATACGACGCTACGAACAAAGTGTGGAAGGACAAGACGCACTATCCGATCGGCGACCTGAAGCCGGAGCGTACCATTACCTATGAGGTCGGTCTGGATGCCCGTCTGTGGCAGCATATCAACCTTTCGGCTTCGTGGTATCAGGCCGACACGAAAAACCAGACCTTCGACCCGTCACTTCCGCCCTCGTCGTCCTATACGACCATCTACCTGCAAACCGGACACGTTCGCAATACAGGTGTCGAGCTGTCGCTCGGGTATGACAATCAGTGGCGGAATTTCCGCTGGACGACGAACTTCACCTACTCATGGAACAAGAACGAGATCATCGAACTGGCAGCCAATGCCGTGAACCCGGTTACGGGCGAAGCGTTGAATCTTACCAAGTTGGACATCAAGGGGCTGGGTAAGGCGAAGTACATCCTCAAGGAAGGCGGTACGCTGGGCGACCTTTACACGACGTCCAACCTTCGCTTCAACGACAACGGTTATGTCGAGGTGGACAAGAACGGCAACCTGCTGATGACCGACGAAGGCGAGGACATCTATCTCGGATCGGTTTTCCCGAACCACAACCTCGCATGGCGCAATGACTTCAGCTATAAGGGTATTAACCTCGGCATGCTGTTTACGGCCCGTCTGGGCGGTGTCTGCTATTCGGCGACGCAGGCCAACCTCGACCTGTACGGCGTCTCGGAGGCTTCGGCCGCGGCGCGCGATGCGGGCGGTGTTTTGATCAACGGCCGTGAGATGGTCGATGCCCAGAAATGGTATCAGGCGATCGGCTCGCAGTCGGGTTTGCCGCAGTATTATCTCTATTCGGCGACGAATGTCCGCTTGCAGGAGTTGTCGCTGGGTTACACTTTCCCGCGCAAGTGGTTCCGCAATAAGCTGGGGCTTACCGTGTCGTTCGTAGGGCGCAATCTGTGGATGATTTACTGCAAAGCGCCGTTCGACCCCGAAGCCGTCGCTTCGACGGGGCTGAACTATCAGGGTATCGACTACTTCATGATGCCCTCGATGCGCAACCTCGGTTTCAATGTCCAATTCCAATTCTAAAGCGCAGCAACCATGAAAAAGATGAATAACAGATGGCAGTCGGTGCTGCTTTCACTGGCGCTGTTCGGATTGGCAGCCTGCACCGGCGATTTCGAAGACATCAACCGCAATCCCAATCAGGTTACGGACGACCAGATGGATGCCCTGAATTATAAGACCGGAACGAAGTTCAAAGCTCTTCAAAGTCTTGTGATTCCGGTGCAGGAGCATATGTACCAGTTCAACGAATCGCTTTCGGGCGGGCCGTTCGGCGGTTACATCGGTGCCACGGTCGATACATGGCAGACCAAGTTCGAGACCTATAATCCCTCGGCCGACTGGCGCAAATGGCCTTTCGCCAACGTCATCACCGAGACCTATACCCCCTATAAGGGCATCGTCAACGGCACGGAAGACGAAGTGGCCATCGCTTTCGCCCGCCTGTTGCGAGTGGCCATCATGCACCGTGTGACGGACTCCTACGGTCCGATTCCCTATTCGAAGCTGGAGAGCAACGAGTCGGTCTATGTGGAGTACGATTCGCAGGAGGCGGTCTATACGAAGATGTTCGAGGAGCTGGACGAGGCCATCGAGATACTGGGCCGCAATACGACGCTTCCTGCCGAGGCATGGAGCCGTTACGACGGTGTTTATTACGGCAATATTGCTCAATGGCTCAAATACGCCAATTCGCTCAAGCTGCGTATGGCGATGCGCCTCTCCTATGTGAAGCCTGACATTGCCCGGGCAAAAGCCGCGGAGGCGATTGCCGGAGGTATCATTACGGTCAATGCCGATAATGCGGCTATGCACGCAGCCGAAAACCGCATGACGCTGATCTATAACGATTGGGGCGACCACCGTGTCGGGGCCGACATCATCAGCTATCTGGACGGTTACGACGACCCGCGTCTGGAAAAGATGTTCCTGCCCAACGACGTAGACGACTACGTGGGTATCCGCATCGGCATCGACGTGGCGGGAAAATCGACGGCCATGTCGAAGTATTCGAATATGATCGTTGCGAGCGATACGCCCTATTTATGGTTCAATGCCGCGGAAGCGACCTTCCTGCATGCAGAGTACGAACTGCGCTGGGGATCGGCCGAGACGGCGAAGACGCTCTATGAGCAGGCTGTCCGACTTTCGTTCGAGGAGCGGGGAGCATCGGGGGCCGACGCCTATTTGGCCGACGCCACGAAGAAGCCTGCGCCCTATACCGATCCGCTGGGCAACTACAGCGCATCTGCCCGGAGCGAAATCACCGTTCCGTGGGAAACGGCGACGGACGGCAGCGATACGGAGGCCGTTCAGGAGCGCAACCTCGAACGCATCATCGTGCAGAAGTGGATCGCTATCTTCCCGTTGGGAGTCGAAGCATGGTCGGAACACCGCCGTACGGGGTATCCGAAACTGCTGCCTGTACCTACCGACAAATCGGGAGGTTCCGTCAATGTGGAACAGGGCGCACGCCGTCTGCCTTACCCTGTCGAGGAGTACCAGCAGAACAACGCCAACCTTCAGGCGGCCATTCAAACGCTCGGTGCAGAGCAACAGAACGGCGACCGTTCGGGCGACGTCATGGGAACCCGCGTATGGTGGGATTGCAAACCGTATAACAAGTAATCGCTATGAATATGAAACCAAACCGAATGATACGTTTCCTCGCTTTTTGCGCTGCCGTCGCAACGTTTGCGGCCTGCAACGACTGGACGGAGATGGAAACGGTGGACAGCAAGGTGGAAAAGCCCTGGGAGCAGGATCCGGCACTATGGGCCGAATACACCGCGGCGCTGAGGGCCTATAAACAGTCAGAACATTTCATTGTTTATGCCCGTCTGCACAACTCGCCCGAGAAAGCATCGAGTGAGCAGGATTTCATGCGCTGCCTCCCGGATTCGCTGGACATCGTGACGCTGACCAACGCCGATAACTTCTCGAAGTTCGACGCCGAGGATATGGACGTCATGCGCGAGAAGGGGACGAAAGTACTTTATCAGGTCGATTATGCCGCACGCGCGGAAGAGTTCGCCGATATGCAGGCGCTCGATGCCTATCTGGATCGGGTTGTCGCCGCCGTCGCCGCCAACGGCATGGACGGCTACTCGTTTACGACCGACCCGCTGGCGACGGATGCCACAGCCCGCATCGTCGAGAAACTTGCTGCGGCGAAATCCGAGGGCCAGCTCCTCGTCTTCGAGGGCAACCCGCTGTCGCTTGCGGCCGCCGACCGTCCCAAGGTCGATTTTATTGCCCTCGATACGGAGAAACTCGAAAATGTGCAGGAGGTGAAGCTCCAGGTGCTGAATGCCACGGGGTATGCCGGTATCGCGCCGGAGAAGCTGCTGCTGGCGGCCGAGATCAGCGCACCCCTGCTGGATGAGGATCGCACGGAGTTCGCGGCCGTCGATGAGATGTCGCGCCGCGTCATCGAATTCGGCCCGCTGGGCGGTCTGGCAGCTTACAACATTTCCGGAGATTACTATCATGCGGAGATGAACTACCAGACGATCCGTGGGGCGATCCAGACGTTAAATCCCGCTAAATAGTGAACGCCATGAAAAAATACGGAAAATATCTGATTGCAGCCGTCGCGGGGCTCGTGTTTTTCGCGGCCTGCGATAATTATGAGGCCGACGACCACAAGTTCGGAAACGCCGTTTATCTCGACGTCGCGGAAACGAACGAGGTGCAGCTTACAACCTTCGGCAACAATAAACCGACTTACGACTGCGCCTTGCAGGCGGAGCTGACCTATCCTGCGGGACAGGATGTGGCGGTGACGCTCACGGTCGACCCGTCGCTCGTCGGGACGTACAACGCCCGCTACGGTACGGAGTGGACGATGCTCGATGCCAAATACTATGAGTTGTCGGCCGAGAGTGTCACGATCGCCGCGGGAAAAACAACCTCGGATGTCGTGACCCTGCAATTCAAGGAGCTGATGGGCCAAGGCGAGGAACAGACGGGAGCGCTTCCTATCGACGAAACCTATCTCGTTCCCGTGCGCATCGGCCATGCCTCGATGGACGTGCTTCACGGTTCCGACGTCGCCTATTATGTCGTGAAACGATCCTCGGCCATCACCGTCGCAGCGCAGCTCACCGACAACTGGATCGAGTTCCCGACCCTCGACAAGTATTCGGAAAGCAGCAAGGCTTGGAACGGTCTGACGGCCGTGACCTACGAGGCCCTTATCTACCTCGACGATTTTGCGACGAGCAACGCTACGGGCAGCCCCGTCAACATCTCGTCCATCATGGGTGTCGAGCAGTATCTGCTGCTGCGTATCGGCGACACGAATTTCGAGCGTCAGCAGTTGCAGTTCGACGGATCGGGCGCCGGCTCGTCCTTCGGGAAGATTCCCGGACGCGATGCGACGAAGAACCTCGAAAAGGGGCGCTGGTACCATGTCGCCTGCACATATGACCAAGCGGCGCGTACCGCACGCATCTATGTCGATGGCCAGATTCAGAGCGAAGCGACCGATGTCGGCATCTCGGCGCAGAGCAAGAAGAACCAGATCAATCTGGCCATGCGGGCGCTCTACGACCTGTGGAATACGGCTCCCGACAACGAAAAACCGCAGTACGAGACCGACGACACGGGTTACAACAAGCTGGGCGAGGCTTACCAGTTCTTCCTCGGCCGCTCCTACGACGATTACCGTCCTCTGAACGGCAAGATCGCCGAAGCACGTGTCTGGTCGGTGGCCCGTACGCCCGAACAGATCTGGGACAATATGTACGACATTCAAAACCCGCAGGACGATCCGACGCTTCTTGGCTATTGGAAGTGCAACGATGCCTCGGGCAATACGGTCAAGGACTATTCGATGTACCGCAATGACGGCGTAGCCAAGTACGATATTATCTGGCCGCAGGGCATCGAGATTCCGAAACTTAACGAAAACAACGAGTGATTATGAAGACGATTTTTAGTTTGCAAACGGGAATTGCGACGCTTCTCTGTACGGCGGCACTCGCAGGCCTTATGGCCTGCGACGCCGACACCGTAGAGCAGCAGGGCGGGAAACTTCCCGACAAGGAACCGTTGGAGAATATCTATGGAAGGTTGCGTAGCAGCAGTATGTCCGACGACAAGGTTCGTATTCGGATGACGGAAGGATCCGGGTTCGTAACTTCCAACTTCTATTACCAGTTTTCAAAAGCGCCGGCTTCGGAATTATCCCTCGACGCATGGATCGACGGTTCGTTGCTCGATGGGTGGAACGAGGCGAACGACGAGCAGCGAACGTTGCTGCCCGAAGGCAATTATGATTTTCCTGACGGCAAAACGCTTTCGCTCTCGGCAGAAAATCAGCGTTCTGCACTTAAACGCATCCGCTTCATGGCCGAGAATCTGGCTCCGGGCGAATATTATCTGCCGCTGACGGTGGCTGAAGAGGCCGGAACCGAGGAGCATCAGACAATCAATTATCTCATTTCAATTCGCGCACGACAACTCGGGGAGTACAAGCTCAATGCCGACCAGGTATTTGCCGTATTCTATCTCGACACGGAAAAATACCAGCCGTTGTTGGTGGATGAATACCTCATGTCCAAGCTCGATGCCAATACGTGGGAAAATGCGTGGAGCGAGCGGGAAGACGGCTTGCGGACGATCGGTAACATTGTCAATTTGAACAAGGTGGTATTGGATTACGATGCGGAGACGGGACGCGCCCTGTTGAATCTCGGAAACGACATGCGCTATGTCCTCGACCATATCGACAAATATATCAGGCCCTTGCAGGATAAAGGCCGTAAGGTCTGCATTTGTCTGGAAGGTGGCGGAACAGGGCTCGGATTCTGCAATCTGACCGACGCCCAGATTGTCGATTTCGTAGCCCAGGTGAAGACCGTTATCACGGAATACGCACTCGACGGTGTGAATTTCTGGGATCGCAATGCCGCCTACGGCAAGGAGGGAATGCCCGCCATGAACACGACCTCCTATCCGAAACTCATCAAAGCGATGCGGGAAGCGCTCGGCAATGACAAACTGGTGACGCTGACCGATTACGAAGCCCCCACCGAGTATTTCTGGGATACCGGGGCGACCGGAGGCATCGAAGTCGGGCAATACCTCGATTACGCATGGTCTGGGTATCTGGACAATGAGAAAAATGTTCAGATTGTCGATCCCTGGCATCAGGGGCAGCAATATGTCTCGACGGATCATCCCCGCAAGCCTATTGCCGGCCTCGATCCTGCGAAATACGGATGTATCAATATTCCGTGGTATCCGCAGGGCCCGAACACTATAAATGACTATTTCACCGATATTTTCTTCTGGCGTCAGGCAGGAAACAAGCAGAGCAATATTCTGGTTTTTGAAAGTCTGCGGACGCTTCTTCAGGATAATTTCGAAAGCACTTGGGCTAGCAGCATTCAGGTTGGATATACGTATTTTGCCGACGATGGCGCTTGGATGATCGAGGATACACCTTGGGGCCCCTCCATTATGAGCGATAATGAATATTCATTCGATACATCTCTTTTGGGCAAACTCCCGAATGGTGGTACAGGATATAACAAATGGTTAAAAGACTGGTAAACTTACAGGCATGCCTATTTCGGTCTAAACGACATATTCTTTAACCCTTAAAACTCATTGAATGACAGAAAAAACAAAAACCAAAACCCAAAATAAACCGATTAACCAGTTATTGATCCTTTAAAACTAAAAACGACTATGAAACGTTATTTTGAAATTTTTGCAGCCCTTTTCTTGGGTACTACGATGATGTTCTCGTGCCAGCAGGCCGAGGAGCCGACGATGGATCAGGGCACAGTTCCCCAAACCCGTGCTTACGGCGATACGCCCGTGGTGGCCATCTATGTCGAGACCAACGACACCAACCCGCTCAATGCCGGAGATTACATGCTCTCCAACGGCAAACCCTTTGCCGGTATCGTGGAGCTGTTTGCCTCGAACATCCACAAGCGGACGGTGAACGGAGTGGTAGAGCCTACGCTCTTCCTGAATGACAAGATGACCAACCTGCTCGAAAACGGCGGTTATCAGACTTACGTGAAACCGTTGCAGGACAAGGGCATCAAGGTGCTGCTGACCGTGCTGGGCGACTGGCAGGGCATCGGTGTCGCCAACATGAACGATACCCAGACCACACAGTTCGCCAAGATCCTGGCCCATGCTGTGGAAAAATACGGTCTGGACGGAATCGGATTCGATGATGAGTATGCTAATTATTCGTCTACCAATTCTACTTCGTACAGCGAAATCATCACCAAACTCCACGCGCTGATGCCGGCCGACAAACTCATCACCGTTTTCGACTGGGGGTATACCAACACGCTGAACAGCGAGGCTAAAGCCTGCATCGACTATGCGTATCATGGCTATTTCGGTTCGAGCTTCATGACATCCGGTCTGGTGGACAAAACCCGCTGGTCGCCGGTATCGACGAATCTCGGCTCTGCTCCCAACGCAGCGACGCTGAATTCGCTGGCCAAGCGTGCCAAAGCCCAGGGCTACGGCGCATTCATGTTCTTCAACCTGCGTCGCAGCAGCAACGTTAATCCGCTTAACGGATTCAACGCTACGGCAAGCGGGCTTTACGGTCTGACCGTTACCTGTGAGAACGGCGATCGCCCTCAAGACTGGACTTTTGTATCGTCGGGGTATGAGATCAACATGGACGAAGTGGAATAACTCCGCAAAGAGATATGTGCGAATAGACCGATTTAGGATGGTTATCTGCTTGTAAGCTATAACCAGTTTCCCGACCCGCACATCCTTCGGGGTGTGCGGGTTGTTTTAACTGAAGAAGGGATATAAAAACGTTCCCCCTATCCGAAAGACGAATGGGGAAACAGAAACTACCGCAAATACATTGACCGATTCGAGTCGATATATACCCGTAAGTGACCTTTCAATCTAAAAACTCTCCGTAGCCGGTTTGTGATAGTATTTATTTAATAACGCACGAATTGATGAATTCGTATTCAAATTATATTTAGTTGGAACAATAATAAGTTGAGATAGTATCAACCTATTGACACCTGAAGAATGCTACAACCCGATGAACAGATAGGAGAGCCCGTGCTGTTTTTACACGATTCTCCTATCATCCCGTCCATCTTGTCTTGGTAGCATTTTCAGGTGTCGATGACAGGATTCGACAGCTATTTGCTGTTTTGCAAAGATACGAAAAATTATCCAACAGATACTTTGTGAATACGAAAAATACACATGATTCTGCAATACGGAGATCTGTCTTATGAAAACGCTTATTCATACCCGTATATACGCGTTGCTAACTCAAAATGAATCGAATCCGTCGGAATTAGCCCATGCATACGAAGAGTTTATCGAGACGATGACCGAGATGGTTGCTAATTTCGATAACCGGGATGATATTTTGAGAATACTGTATTACAGCCGGGTTGAATTCGACGTATTGTCCCATCCATCGTTTAATCGATATTCGAACAATGTTTTAAGGACGACGTTCATCTATAAAATCATGTATATTCTGGATTGCGAAATCAATATCGTCAGCAATAGTACGAAATATAGCTCGAACCAAGACTATTCGTTCCCTTTATCCTATCAGGACGGCGAGTTGCTGTGGACAGGGACGCAGCAAGAGCTGCTGGAGCTTGCCGTTGCCCTTCATAAAAACGGGATTATCATGTACGGCAACCGCAAGGCGCGTTTCATCGAGATCGTCCGTGCCTTGTCTTCTACATTCCATATCACGATCAACGATGTCTATGTCAAGAAAACCAGGATGCTTGACCGCAGCACGGCGGTCACACCTTTTCTGGATAAATTGAAAAAAGCCTATGAGCAAGTCGTCGAAAGACACCTGCGATAGAGAGAGCGGAGACCTGTCAAGGACGAGAAAATCAGAAAGTTTTTCTCCGTTTGCAAAATTTCAACAGGTTATTTTTCAGTTGATTATATTTTCATACTTTACAAAAAACTTTTTGATTTTTCCCGAGAGGCATCCGGAAAAGTGTACTTTTCAGTGATTTTGTATTATACATTTGCAGCAGAAAGCGACGCATAGTGCATCGCTGCATTCAAAATCCAAATAACATGAAAAACATCCTTTTAGCCGTTGCAGTCTTCGCTGCCGCATCCGTTTCCTGCAACAAGGAGACCGAAGTCGTACCTTCCCCCAATTTTTTCACCGATGGGGCACGTATCGCACTTACGCTTACCGATGATGCCGCCGACACCCGCTCCTTCTTCGATTCGACAGCCTCGGCCGAGGCATGAGAGTCTTCGTTGTCGTCACTGTCGATTTTCGTCTTCGATAATGCCGACAACTTCGTTATTCGCCGGGATTTAACATCCAGCGAACTGGCCGCGAAATCGGCGACATTCTCCCTACCTAAATCTCTTGCCAGCACCCCCTGTTCATTCTACGCCATAGCGAACTACGACGCCTCGTCGGCTAAGACCCGCGCAGCCCTTACGGCCCTTGTGGAGAAGTCGGCCGCCGACTATAACGGCACCTTCGTCGAGGTGTCCACCGCAGCCAAACGTTCGGGCGGCTTCGTGATGTCGGGCATGAAATCGCAGACCGTCGGGGCCATGAACTCCACGACCAATGTCGGCATCACGCTCAAGCGCACTGTCGCTAAAGTAGCTCTTCAGACGACCATCGACCCGTCGTTCGCCGACAAATATGCCGGAACGCTTACCATCAACTCGGTAAAACTCTCCAAAGCCGCCTCGCAGTCGCTCGTCGTGGTCGGAACGCCGACACCCGGGCCCATGACCTTCAGCCACACGCAGACGCCCGCCATGGCTTCGGGAAAATACAATGCGCTGTTCTACTGTTTCGAGAATGGAACTTTGCCCGCGGGCAGCCGCGTTCTGCTGGAAATTAACGCCACATACGATTCGGACGGCAGCACCTCGACTACGGACGACCGTTCGGAGGTGACCTATTCGGTCGAGTTGACGGGTAAGGCCGCGGGCGAGATTCTCCGAAACGGCTATTACCGTGTCGCGGCCAATATCACGGGCCTTGTAGGTCAGGATTGCGCCGTATCGGTCACCGTCGCCAATTGGGAGACGCCCGTGACGCAGAACGTCGAACTGGGGGCATAGCCCTCTTGTTTTGGCAGCTCCCGTCCCTCGCGGGCGGGAGCTTTTTTCAATCCCTTTTTCAGATTTTTCCGACTATGAAAAAATATCTGTTGATACTCGCTGCCATCCTGTTGCTGTGGGGCTGCATCGCCGAGGACAGGACAGAATGTACAAATCCCCGCGGTGTCTTTGTCAGCCTGACGGTACGGCCCGAAAGAATGTCCTCCGTAACCCGCTCTGCGGATGAAACGGCCATCCGCGACCTGAACCTCTACCTTTACGACGATAACGGCAATGTTGTCCTGCACCGTTACCAGACCTCTGCGACGCTGCGTTTCGAATGCCTGCCGGGCGACTATCGGATGTGCATTGCCGCCAATCTGGGCCGCGATCTGGGCGACAATCTTACCGTTACACACGCCGACAAGTACGACGTATTGCCTATGGCCTATGAGGGCGATATAACGATAATTCCCTCGGCAGACGGGATGCTGACGCTGCTTGCCGTCGAAGTACAACGCTGCGTGTCGAAAATCTCCTATAACATTACCGTTACTCCGGCCGTTGCCGACATCGAACTGCGCTCCGTGCAACTGTTCTCGGTACCGCGTTCTGTATCCGTGTTCGATATGGCGGCCGCACCGTCGGATGATCCCGACGACTATACGGATTGTCCGGAGGTGGGACTTTCCGGACAACAGGCCGCGGGCGACTGCTATCTGCTGCCCAATATGCAAGGCGTCGTCGCTACGATTACCGACCAGCGTCAGAAGAACCCGGAGAATGCCCCCGCGAATGCCTCGTATCTGCTGATCCGCGCCGTGCGCGGGTCGAAAATATTGGCTTATTATATTTACCTCGGAGGAAACAACACCTCGGATTTCAATGTCCGGGCCAACATGCATTCCCGGCTCAATATCTCGATCTTGGGCGACAGCGAGGTCGATACCCGCATTAGCAGCTATGCCGTCAATGTGCATGATACCTACGAAGAAAACTCGGTCGGCGGATATTGCACCTACAATCCGTTGCAGATGCTTGCCGTGGAGATCGACAGGAGTCCCGCACCCCTGACGCTTCGGGGACGTATCGGTGTCGCGCAGGGCAACGCCGGAGCGTTCTGTCTGAACGGCTCTCCCGTAGGCGAAGGCCGCGACCTTACGCTTCCGGAACAGCCCGGCCCCAATATCTTCGGCGTGAACTACGCTCCGGGAATCTATACGACAGTCAATTCGCAGGTGGTCTATACCGTCACGGTCGAGGATGATGCGGGATTTACACAGTCGTTCGACATCGGACACCGCTTCGCCAACCGTCTCGACGTATATATTCACCCCGCGACGGCTGAAAACGGGAACGGTACGGTAACCGTCGCCGGAGCGTTGTATGACGCTGAAACTTCTTCCCTGACGCACGACCGGGTCGTCCTGTGCCATGAGAAGGGGTGCACGCTGACTGCCGTACCCGAAGCCGGATACCGCTTCGAGGGATGGTATTCGGCAGCCGACTACAAGACACGGCTTTCGACCTCGGCTTCGTATGCCTACATTCCGACCTCGCCCGAAGCCGCGATCTTTCCGAAATTCACGGCCAATACCCGGCCGCTCGACGACGAGGGCACGGCCAACTGCTATATCGCGCCGGAATTGAATACCTCCTATTCGTTCGACGCTACGACGATGGGCAACGGCCGTGCAACGACGAATATCGTCCCGAAGAGACTTGCGGGAGCCGAGGCGAAAGTCCTCTGGGAAACGGGCACGATCCGAGGCGCGATCGTTGAAAGCGCGAAACTGACCGGCGACGGACGTATCGTCTTCCGAACCGGCATGACCTATGGCAATGCCGTAATCGGACTTCTCGACAGCCGCGGGGTATGCATATGGTCGTGGCATATCTGGTCGGTGGATTACGAGATCGAGGCCACGGCTCAGACCTATGCTTCGGGAGCCGTCTTTATGGATCGCAACCTCGGGGCCCTGGCTACGGACTGCACGCAGGCCGCTGCCAAAGGACTCTATTACCAGTGGGGCCGCAAAGATCCGTTTCCGTATCCGGCGCTGGCCACGGACGCCTACACGCAGGCTCCGACCGTCTATGCTCCGGGATTCGAGTATGCTGAAAGCAATCCCCGAACCTCCGGAACCGAATCGCCTTACGACGTGATGACCCTCGAATGGGCCACAGCGCATCCAACGACCTATATGGACGGTGTATTTTACGAGGATTGGGAAGAGTGGACGTCGGTCGCCGACTGGCTCTACGACCACCACCCGAACCTCTGGGGCAACGTCACGACCGGGAAAAACAATATCAGC